>JAEEGK010014406.1_pt1 | contig 17671 bp, 18 predicted proteins | sample 8958771 | NCBI WGS metagenome assembly JAEEGK01 (sample SAMN16246547, study PRJNA631951) | gut metagenome | biome: gut microbiome; feature: rumen; material: SC-attached | host: Bos | place: Iran: Karaj | collected 2018-10
CGAAATAACTACGCCTGCAAAGCATACGGCAATACCTACCAAGAGCATCGCAGGAACTCCGTGCCTGTCAAGCACAGGTCCGCACACAATATTGCTGAAAACGCCGCCCAAAGTAATGGCACTGTTAATATACGCCTGTCCTTTAACTTTGTCGCCGCCCTTCATAATCTTGTCGGCATAGTAGGCCGATGTGGGAATAAATACCGCATATGCAAAAAGCTGAATCGACTGACTTATGTACATGCCCGGAAGTCCCGTTGCAAAATACATCACCGTTACCTTAATCAAAAAAGCAACCACCGAAACCATTAACACAACTTTGGCGTTTATTTTTCTAAGCACAAATACTATAAGTGCCATAACCGGGAGCTCCAGGATTGCCTGCAAAAAAGAGGCATATCCAAGTTCCGTCGCTCCTCCGCCCAGTCTCCTGATAATCTGTATGAGGAAATCGTTTAACATGTTGTGTGAAAAGAAACAGCATGCCACGCCTAACAGAAACAGCATGTATTTGGGGTATTTTTTAATAAACTCAATGATGTTGTTAGTAGGCGCTTCTTCCGAATCTTCCGAAACACCGGCGTTTTCCGCCTTGGCGCCTTCAGGAAGCTTGAAAAAGAAAACCACCAAAAACAAAAGAGCCATAACCCCTACTGTTACGTACATATCCACCACGGGACCGTTCTTCTCGATAATTGGACCCATAACTGCTGCCGTGACCGCAAAACTTGCGGAACCAAGGCCCCTTGCCAGGCCGAAGTTGTGATTGCACCCCGCTGCCCTGTACTCAAAGCTGATGGCTATGAGGAAGGACATGGCTATGAACTGAACCGTGTATATAAGTACATAAAGAGCGAATATTAAAGCCTTGGGCCCCTGCAAAAAGCTGAGGGCAAAGGCTCCGACGAGCATAATGGCTGCTGACGCCATAAGCACTCTTCTGTTGGTAATGTTCTCGGACTTGTCCACTATTCCCGCAAAGAAAGGCTGACCTATCACAGAAAGAATATTGGACACCGCCAAAGCGATGCCCACCTCCGTGTTGGAAAAGCCCCTGCTTAATAAGAAAATGGTGGCAAAACCGTGTACAGTCGCAAAAGCAACAAAGTAAAAAACATTTATTAAGGTATATCTTAAAGACCAATTCTTATTTTTCATGTAGCAATTCCTGTAACATTTTTATAAGTTTCTTAATATTTACGGGTTTGGAGATGTGTCCGTTCATACCCGCGTCAAAAGCAGCCTGCTTGTCTTCGTCAAAGGCATTGGCAGTCATGGCAACTATCGGAATAGATGCCAGCTCTTTATTTTTCAGCTTTCTGATCTCTCTTGTGGCTGCGTAACCATCCATAATGGGCATCTGAATGTCCATAAGGATAAGGTCGAAATCACCGGGATTGGCATTCTGCATAATCTCAACCGCCTTGGTGCCGTCGTCTGCCTCGGTAACCTCAAAGCCCAGTTCTTTTAAGATGCCGCTTGCGATTTCGCAGTTAAGTTCATTGTCCTCTACCAGAAGAATCTTATGTCCCGTGAAGTCAGCCTTGATCTCCTGCTGCTTCTTCTCAATGTTGTTCATGGGAGATACGCCTGTTGTAAGGACATCCTTTAAGTCGGAGACAAATACGGGCTTGGCAAGAATACCGTTTATGCCGATTTCATTGGCCCTTGCCTCGATTTCCGACCAGTCGTAGGCAGTCATAATGAATATAGGTGAAATATAGCCTGTTTTCTGCCTGAATACAGCAGCAGTTTCAAGACCGTCTCCGTCGGCAAGATGCCAGCCCACAAAGTACATGCTGAAACCTTTACCTTCTTTTTCGGCCTTCTCAACCATTTCAACCGCTCTTGCGCCTGTGGTACTGTATGCTGCATGGATACCGATTTTGCCTATCATGGCAGCCATGCTCTTACATGTCTCCGCATCACCGTCCACAATCAGTGCCCTGAGGCCGCTGTAAAGAGAGCTCATGCGGTCGAACTCAAGGTCTTTTTTGGAAAGTTTAAAGTCAAAAGTAAATGTAACGGTGGTGCCTTCGCCACGCTTACTGTCTATCTTAATGTTGCCACCCATAAGGTCCACAATGTTCTTGGTAATGGTCATACCGAGACCTGTACCCTGGATGCCTGAAACCGTGGTGGACTTGCCTCTTGTGAAGGGTTCAAAAATAACCTTCTGAAGCTCCTTGCTCATACCCATTCCGTTATCTGAAACAGTGAAAACAAAGGTACCGACGTCTTCGGAACGATTGGTCTCCTCAACCCTGAAAAGAATCCTGCCGCCTTCCGCGGTATACTTGATGGCATTGGACAAAACGTTTACAAGAGCCTGTCTTAAACGAAGCTTGTCAAGCATTACGTACTCATCGTAAACGTCCACAGCCTCAAGGTAGAACTCCAGATTCTTTCTTTCGATATCCGCAAGAACGATGTCACGAACCACGTGAACAACCTCCGGGATGCTTTCTTTTTTCTCACGGATGTTCATGTTACCGGACTCGATACGGCTCATGTCGAGAACGTCGTTTATAAGCGAAAGAAGATATTCCGATGACTGCTCTATCTTCTCAAGATAATCAGCTACCTTCTCCCTGCTGTCTATGTGCTTCTGGGCAAGATTGGTAAAGCCTAAGATAGCGTTCATAGGCGTTCTGATGTCGTGGGACATGTTATTAAGGAATGTGGTCTTGGCACGGCTGGCCGCCTGTGCCATCAGAAGCGCATCCTGTTTCTCCATTTCGGCTCTGTGACGGGTATCCACCTCTACAAAGCCTATTGCTATATTAATGGGGTCTGCCTCGGCTTCTTCGGCCTTGGCAACCGTCATCTGGGCATATTTGTACTCGCCGTTGTAGTTGCGTCTGAATACAACCGTGTGACGGCGTTTACCGGAAAGATTCTTCTTAATGCTGTCATAATCAAGGAGCCCTCTCATCATGGGCTTGTCCTCGGGATGAACGACACTCTCCACCATTTTCTCGTATGCTATGTGAAGGTCGGTGTGAAGATTGTCCTCAAAGCCAATATTGGCTCTTATAACCTCATGACCCGCCAAAACAAGCTCGCGGCCGGTCTCAAGATTGAAATAATAAAGTCCTTCGTAATCCTCCGACAAAATCTTGATGATGTCGAGGTTTTGCTTTAACTGGTACTGTTTTTCTTTTTCAGCCTTGGCGTTGGCGGCTTCTTCTGCCATAAATGTGTGGATGCGAAGCTGTTTTCTCGTATCAAACATTACCCAGATAAGGTAAAGGGCCATAGCTGCCACCTGGGCTGCCAGAGCAAGTGCGCACAGACGCTTAATGGCTACGGTTCTTGAAAACACCAGCTCCTCAACTACGGAAATGACAATTGCATATGTTCCGCCATCCGAAGGCCTTATAAACAAATAATACTCAGGGCCGTGGGAAACGGAAAATTTCTCTCTTGCCATTCTGCCCGAAGCAACGGCTCTGTCCCACTCTTCATGTTCATCGTTCTTCATGAATTCACTGTAAGAAACATCGGTTCCCCTATTTGAATCAAGAACAACGAAATTATCACGTCTGTCTAACAAAACAACGTCTGTCTTACCGCCGTAATAAGAACTGTATAGGTAGCCGGAAAGTTTCTCAATGTTCACCACGGAGGCAAGCATGGCCGTTACGCGCCCGTTTTTTTTGATGGGATAAAAATGCTCGACTACGGTTATGTCGGGATTAAACATATCCGGATGAGCTGTAGAAATATAACTGTCTTCAGAAACTATATCTTTATACTTAACGTACGAGGTAACATCCTTGATAAAACCCTGCTCGGTAACAGCAGCGCCATCCGGATAGTAGAGCCTGGCTTCAGCCTTTGTAATGCCCAGACCGGCATCAAGAAAAAGGGCAGCCATCTCCTCCGACTCTCTGTCGCCTCTTCTGTCTATCTGGTCAGCAAAGTTAGCAAGAGCCGACTCTCCTCCCACTATCATCCACTTAAGTTCCGAATCCAGCGATACCGCCGCCTCTTCAAGTGTCTCCCAGCAGGTTTCATCAACCGTCTTGTTAATATATGAAAAAATCCCTATGGTCTCCACAACCGTAAACAATATCAAAAGAAAACACACGAAAACCCTTCGCATATTTATCCTTCTGATTATGGGATCGCTCTCATTTTGCGTAACATACTGACTCATCCGTAAACTCCCGTATTAACAAAGTACCCCCTACCCCTAACCGGTTAAATCTACATACAGAATCAGTATATCACGGTTGCGGCAATAATCACAGCATTTTTACTATTTAGTCCCATTATGGGCGTTCCCCAAAAGGGCAATAGTATGCCTCCGTGACACGTTCGCACTCTGTTCTTTGTCGTAACGGACACATAAGCGGCTTGAGGGACACCCGCTAAGTGCCGACGAGTCGAAAAGGTCCCGCAGACATACTATTGCCCTTTTGTGAACCGCCCTCTGCAAAAGAATATTGGGGCCAAGTAAAAAACTCCGTAGCGATTAAGCCACGGAGTCGGGGGAAAAAGTATTAAAGCTGGAAAGCGGGAAGGAGCCAGATGAAACGGTATGCGATTCTTCTGTACCACTTGTCGCCGTTGTCCTCAAGGTCTACACCATTGGATACGCTGTTGTAGAATTTTTTGAAGATTCCAAGGCTCTTTAAGCATTTGGGAAGGAATCTGAAGTTGTAGTAAATGTATGCATGTGCAAAGATTTCGGTGTAAAGCTGGCTTAAAGTCATGCCGCTTATTTTTTCGCCGTCTGTGATTTCGTGTGCCATCTGCATGCAGTAGTCTCTGTTATATAAGTTCTCATTCATGGGAATGTTCATTACTTTTTTCATGTGATACCTCCTAAGGGTTTGTCCCTGTCTGTGATTCTAAGATACCACCCGGCAAAAAAGCGCTCCATCGATTCTCATTACAATTTCCTTACGTTTTTGTAAGAAATGAAAAGAGCCACTGCGCTTTACACACAGTGGCTCATGATTGTCTTCGAATATCGGTTATTTGAAAAGTTTGCCGAAAAGACCCTTTTTCTCACCTTCTTCGCGGGAGATACCGTTTAAGGTGTAGCCGGTTTTGTCGATTACAGCCTTAAGTTCATCGTCTGAAATGGTGCTTTCGGTTTCGATGACTGTGGTCTTCTTGGTGTGGGAAGAAGTGACTTTTTTAACGTCAAAAGCATTTCTGATGGCATCGTTGACGTGATTCTCACACATGCCGCACATCATGCCGTCTATTTGAAGTGTTATTTTTTCCATATAAAAACCTCCGTTTATTCCAAAGTGGAATACATCATCAGTTTAGTTAGTCCGGGCAAACTTGTCAAGGTCTTACATGTTGTCAAGCTTAAGGTCGTTTTCTTTGATCCAGCCGATTTTACGAAGGATGAGGCAGAACGCAACCGAAAGGATGGCGGGAAGGACCAAAGAAATCAGCACGAGGCCCGTCCAGTCGAAGGCGGTAATGGCGGTTTTGGTGCCTTCCGCAATGCTGTTGACCCAGCCCGAATATACACCGATCTGACCTACCAGACCGCAGGTACCCATACCGGAGGCAATGGCTTCGCCGTCCATTCTGAGTTTGAACACGCAGGTAGCGATGGGGCCCGTTACAGCAGCCGCAAGTGTGGGTGGAATCCAGACTCTGGGATTTCTTACGATATTGCCCATCTGAAGCATGCTGGTGCCAAGGCCCTGGGAAACAAGGCCGCCCACTTTATTTTCACGATAACTCATGAATGCAAATCCAACCATCTGAGCACAACATCCCGCAACGGCAGCGCCGCCCGCAAGACCTGTTAAGCTGAGTGCCGCACAGATAGCCGCGGAGCTGATGGGAAGTGTAAGAATCATACCTACCACAACCGATACCACGATACCCATTAAGAAAGGATGAAGCTCTGTAGCCCACATGATAAGCTTGCCCACCGAGCTTGCCGCTTCACCGATGTAAGGCGCAACTCCTATGGACATAAGAACGCCGGAGCAAATGGTTACAAGAGGAGTCACAAGGATGTCCACCTTGGTTTCTTTGGACACAAGCTTACCGAGCTCGGTTGCGATTATGGCTATTACAAATACCGCAAGAGGGCCGCCTGCTTTGCCGAGACTGTTGGCCGCACTGCCCACCGCAAGAAGCGAGAACAGAACAAGGGGAGGTGCCTGAAGCGCATAGGCGATGGAAACCGCCATGGCAGGACCCGCAACGCCCTTGGCAAAATTACCGATATCGATAAGTACCTGAACTCCGAGCCTCTGACCGAGAGTCGAAACAATGGTGCCGATTAACAGGGATGCAAAAAGACCGTTGGCCATAGCTCCCATGGCATCGATGAAGTATCTTTTTCCCGAAAGAATAATGTTCTTTTTAATCAAAAAAGACATAAACTTTCCGGGTGTTTTGGCAGTTGAATTATCACTCATTTCAATATACCGTCCTCAATATTTTTTACCACTATAAAGCATGAAAGTGTCCCTGTCAACAGGCAATTTCATCAATCTCTGTGCTTGCCTTCGAGAGCCCATTCAAGACCTCTTACAAGCTGGGCGCGCCAGAACACAAAATCATGGATGCCGGGGCCGGTAAAGAAGGTTGCGGGATAACCTATGGAGTCAAGGAACGCCTTAAACTCTCTGTTGGGCATAATGAGGAAGTCCTCGGTACCGCAAGCCATGTAAATTTCAGGTTTCTCAGCACTGTCAACGATGCGCTTGGCCAAAACCTCAGGGTTATTGTCGCTTTCTTCGAGCTTGTCGAAATCGCCGAAGGTATGACGATAGTATTCAACGTTGGCCATAACGTTCTCGTCGTTGCCTGCGATGTGCTTCATGCCCTTAACGATTAATGCAGAGGACAAAGCAAGAGCCTTTGAGAAAGTCTCGGGATATGCAAGTGCGGTATGAAGGGTACCGAAGCCTCCCATGGAAAGGCCGCCGATGATGGTATCCTCTCTCTTGTCCGAAAGGTTAAAGGTTTTGCGGGTGTAATCCACGAATTCTTTGCCCACATAATCCTGATATTTATAGCCTGTTTCGGGCTGGTTGAGCCAGAAGCTGTTGTCGCCGTTTGGTAAAAAGAAGTTCACGTTAAAACGGTTGGCAAGGTCGCCGAGGGGCACATTGGTGAACCAGTCGGTGTCGCATCCGCTGTAGCCGTGAAGAAGGTAAACGTTTTTGGCAGGGCGCTTGAAATGAGGGTTCTCCTCAACGCCCCACTGGCAGTCATTGGACAAAACCGCCGTAAAATGCACGGGTCTGCAAAGTGAAGTTGAATAAAATGTTCCGTTAAAAAAAGACATGACAATTCTCCTCCTTAATCCGGTTAAATAATCAATAGTTTATTTAACCATGATTATACTCAAAGAATCTGTCATGTCCTTATCAGTGCTTGCGAAATTTTAATCAAATATTTTTAACTTAAGCACATTTACATATTCCGAAGGAAGCTCTCCCTTCAAATCACACACGAGTATGCCGTCGTACTGTGTAAAGTTCACGGGTCCTCTTCCGAGCAGTTCCACGGACTTAACCTTGGTATCACCGAGGGTCTTTATAACCGTGTTCTTTCTGTCTTTTGCCTTCATTACGAATACATAAAGGCTGTCATCCTTGCGGGTGAATCTGAAATCGTCGTCGTCCCAGTTAACCTTCTCCTCCGTAAAGCCTTCGATTTTGACAAAAGAATGTCCCTCACAAGCCACCTTCCACGGTCTCGTGCCGTAAATTGCCTCGCCGCAGATGTTAAACCATTTTTCAAGTTCGTCCAGTATCCACGAAGCCTGCTCGTCAATAGTGCCGTCGGGGCGCTGGAGGATGTTAAGAAGCATGGTGCCGTTCTTGGATACCGTATCTACCAGGATGTCGATGATGTGGCCGGGAGTTTTGTAGTGCGCCTTTTTGTCGTAGAACCAGCCGCCTATGCAGGTCTCCGACTGCCACGGTACAGGAGAAGGGGCGTCGAGCTGACTTCTTTCGATGTCAAGCACACCGACGGTATAAATGTCCTTGTCGCGGCTCTTTTGAGTGTATACGGCGTTGTTAAAGCCGTTTCTTTTGATATTGTCGTTGTAGAGATATGCAACTGCCTCAAGTCCCGGCTTGTAGTCCTCGGGGGTGCTCATGTCGCCTGCCTCGCTGAAGGGTAAAAAGCTGTCGGAATAAAGAAGGTCGGGATGGTAATTGTCCACGATTTCTTTCATGACATTGAGCCAGTACTCGCGGAATTTGGGGTTGGGCGTAAGCCAGGTCCATTTGTCCTCTTCGCCTTCTTTTGCCACGTGCTCGTAATTGTCGTGGTAGAAGTCTCTGTAGGCGGGATCGTTGCCGTCATAGGGCACACCCTTGTATGGGCCGTAGGTGTCGTGCCCCTTGTTGGAGCGCCACCAGGCAAAAGAAGCTCCCAGATGCTCCGTCATGCCGAAGGGCATATTGTACTTCTGCGCAGCCTGCTGCCAGAGTCCGCAGATGTCCTTGTGAGGACCCATGTCCACGGAATTGAAGCGGTTGTACTGCGACTTAAAGTTAAAGAAATGGTCGTGGTGGGATGCCTGAGCCACGAAGAATCGTGCGCCTGCTTTGTAATAGCGCTCCATAAGGCCTTCCGGGTCGAAGTTCTCGGCTTTCCACAAAGCGCAGATGTCCTTGTAGCCAAACTTGGACGGATGGCCGTAGGTTCTTAAATGATACTCGTACTGCTCCGTTCCCTGAATGTACATGTTGCGGGCGTACCAGTCGCCGCACATGGGCACCGACTGCGGGCCCCAGTGGCTCCAGATACCGAATTTGACGTCCCTGAACCAGTCGGGGCACCGGTAATTTCTAAGCGATTCAAAGGTAGGTTCAAACATATCCTTAATCTCCCTATGTATAGTTTTGTTTACAAAAATATTCAAAAGCTATATCATGATATGTAAGTATTTTAGCCCATATAAGGCATTTGATATATACTTTAAATCAACCTTTTGTTTCGAAAAATATACCTCACGAGGTCCGGTCATGAACAAAACCCACTGGATAGGAGCCTACGGAAGAGTCTACAATCCGCAGGACTGGTTCTACAATCCCAACTATCTCATCAACCGCATATACTACATCGCAGACGGCACCGCTTTCTACAAAGAAGGTATCCCCTTGAAAAAGGGCTATCTCTATGTTTTTGGCATCGACCCCGACTTTCGCGTTTATCAGGATGAAGCCGATCCCGTGGACCATGCGTACTTTGACTTTATTTCTTTTCAAAGCTTTCTCAAAAAAGAAATCACGGAAATAGATTTAAAAAAGCATCCCAAGCTTCAGCATGTGGTTCTGGCCATGGCGGAAGAATTCGCCGACAGAAGCTGTCCTTTTTCCGTGGCGAGTTCCTATTTCGAAATAATAATGCACGAGCTTGAGAAAGTCCTAAGCACCGATTCACGCTACTCCGAAGTTACAGAGAACGCTTTAAGAATAATACACTCTTCTCCGCCCGCAGAAGTATCGGTCAGAAATGTTGCCGCAAAAGCCAATATCAATGTAAACTACCTCATCAGGCGCTTCAACTCGGAAGTGGGCGAAACGCCCCACCGCTACATATGCCTCATGAAGGCGGACCTTGCCGTCAAATACGTGCAGGCCGGCAAGAAGCTTGCGGAGATTGCTGAGCTTCTGGGGTATTCTTCTGTCGCGTCCCTTTCTTTTTCCTTCAAGTCACTGACCGGCAGGAATTTATCCGAATTTGTGTCGCACAAGCACTGAATTAGCTTACGACACCAAAAAGGCACAAGCAAAAGCTTGTGCCTTAAATATTTGTCATCATATCAAGTTAAAAGAACAGTCCGATTACCATGCCGCTTACAGCGCCGAATACGTAGATGAGACCGATTACCTTAAGAGTCTTCTTAAGGTTCTTGGAGGCTCTGAAGAGAACGAGCCAGCCTACGCCTGCGCCGGTGAGTAAGCCTGCCATCATTGAGCCTATGCCTATGACGCCCTCAAGGTACATCTGTGTAAGGATTACGGAAGATGCACAGTTGGGGATAAGTCCCACCAGGCTTGCAATGAGGGGGCCGAAAATCTTATGGTTAAAGATAAGACCGGACAATGTATCCGCTCCCACCAAATCGATTACAAGGTTAAGTGCAGCGGATATCACGAGGATAAATAAAGCAATCTTAAGCGTATGCTTCAGTGAAGAGCCCCAGATACCCTTTTCGCAGTGGCAGTGCTCTTCTTCGCACATGCCGTGGATGTTGATGTGCTCGTGAGCGTTTTCGTTACGGAAAAACAATCTGTCACACAGGAATCCCCAGAATATGCCTATGGCCATCTTGGCCGCAATTACGGATAAGATGAATCCTACGGGTGCTTTCTCGGAGATGAGCATGGGAAGCATCTCGTCGGACGTAGATAAATAAATTGCAACAAGAGTGCCTATGGAAATAATCTTGCCTGCATAAAGGCCCGAGGCTGCGGCAGAAAATCCGCACTGGGGCACACCGCCCAGAATACCGCCGATAAGTGGGCCGAAATTGCCAGCTTTTTGCACGGCAATTAAGACCTTCATAGAGGTCTTGTGCTCAAGATATTCCATTGCGAGATATGTTGCAAACAAAAAAGGAAGCAACTTGGCTGTATCAATCAGCGCATCAAGTAATATGTCCCACATTAATCAATTACCTCATGCAGGGCTTGCGCACCCTGCCACAAAAGCAATCGAGTAGGCCTAAACCTACTCGAGCATAATTTCAAGTTAACGGTTCTCCATCTTGGCAAGCTTGGCGGCCTGGTCGGCTGCGATTAAGCTTGAAATCATTTCTTCAAGATCGCCGTCAAGTATTCCCTCAATGTTGTGAGTGGTGAGACCGATACGATGGTCGGTTACACGGCTCTGGGGGAAGTTGTAGGTACGAATCTTTTCGGAGCGGTCACCGGTTCCTATCTGGGAGCGGCGAAGCTCGGCTTCTTCATCGTGCTGTTTCTGAAGTTCCAGATCATAAAGTTTAGCTCTTAAGAGAGCGAAAGCTTTGTCTCTGTTCTGAAGCTGGCTCTTCTCGGTCTGTGAGTATACCACAATACCTGTAGGGTAGTGGGTAAGACGTACAGCGGAGTCGGTGGTGTTGACACACTGACCGCCGTTACCGGAAGCACGCATTACGTCGATTCTGATATCTTTTTCATCAATAACTACATCTACATCCTCAACTTCGGGCATAACCGCAACGGTTACCGTGGAAGTGTGGATACGTCCGCCGGACTCGGTCTCGGGAACTCTCTGTACTCTGTGAACGCCGCTTTCATACTTAAGTTTGGAGTATGCGCCGTTACCGGTAATCATGAAGTTAACGTCCTTCATACCGCCGATACCGATTTCGTCAACGTTCATAAGTTCAACTTTCCAGTGCTGTTTCTCGGCGTAATGAATATACATACGGTAGAGCTCAGCGGCAAATAAAGCTGCCTCGTCACCGCCTGCGCCCGCACGGATTTCAACGATAACGTTCTTGTCGTCGTTGGGGTCCTTGGGAAGAAGAAGAATCTTAAGTTCTTCCTCAAGCTTCTCAACATCGTCTTTGGCCGAAGCGAGTTCTTCTTTTAACATTTCGCGCATGTCTTCGTCGGATTCGCTTTCAAGCATCTGAAGGCTGTCTTCGATGTCCTGTTTGGCCTTTTTGTATTTCTTGTATGCTTCTACGATGGGAGTCAAATCGCTTTGCTCCTTCATAAGCTCTCTGAAACGCTTGGGGTCGTCTGTAACTCCCGGAGAGGAAAGCTCTAACATTATGTCCTCAAAGCGCAAGAGAAGGTTTTCAAGTTTATCAAACATAATTCACCTCCGGGCTAATAAAAAAAGCCCTTTACAACGCGGGGATTCCCGCACAAATCATTAATAACTTCAACGTTTTTATAGCCACTTTCAACCATGAGGGCGCTTACTTCGCGTCCCTGGTCGCAGCCGATTTCAAAGGCTACAAGTGCTCCGCGGTTAAGATACTCCGGAGCCGCCTTAAGTATTTTCTCGTAAAAATAAATTCCCGTCTCATGACCGTTAAGCGCTATGAAAGGGTCGTGGTCGCGAACCTCGGGCATGAGCTCTTCTATCTCGCAGGTGCGAATGTATGGGGGATTGGACACAAGAATGTCAAACCTGCCCGATACGTTTTCAAACAAATCACCTTGCACGAAGTCGGCTTCAATACCAAGGGTCTCCGCATTGCTGCGGGCAACCTCCAGAGCCTTCTCGCTGATGTCGGCGCCGACGCCTTCACAGTCATTGGAAAACTTGAGTAAACTTAAAAGTATACATCCGCTTCCGGTACACATATCCAGTACCCGCATGCCGTCATGAAGATCCTTAAGGACTTCCTCCACAAGAGTCTCCGTATCGGCTCTGGGCACCAGCACGTTTTCGTTTACCAGAAACTTAAGACCCATAAACTCCTGGCTTCCCGTAAGGTGCTGAAGGGGTATGTGACTGCTTCTTTTGCCCAAAAGAAGATGATACTCTTCCGCTTGTGTCTCCTCCACCTCGGCATCGCCCTTCGTAAAAAGGTCGCCGTAAGTGGTATTGCAGACATGCTCAAGAAGGAGCCTCGCATCGGTCTTAAAATCGGAAATATCGGCTGCCTTCAACTTAAGACAGCCGAGTTCATAGAGTTCTTTGTATTTCATCCCGCAATCGTGTCTTCGGTCTCGCCCTTGGGCGCGTCAACATCAACGCCGAACTTCTCTTTCAAAAAGTCCTTCCAGTCAAAGACTGCCTCAACGGCCGCAATGGCAACTTCAGCCATGGACTCGTCGGGTTCCTTGGTGGTAAGTCTCTGAAGAAGCATACCGGGAGCCGAAATAATACGTACCAAAATGTTGTTGTGTCTGCCGGCAAGTCTTAACACTTCATAGGAAATGCCTGCGATAACCGGTATCAAAAGAAGTCTTATAACAACCTTTAACAGAACGGAATCCACTCTGATAAAGAAAAAGCAAATCACGCTGATAAGCATTACCAGAAGCATGAAGCTGGTGCCGCATCTTCTGTGGAATCTTGAAGAGCGCATAACGTTCTCAACGGTAAGAGGACGTCCGTGCTCCACGCAGTTAATGCATTTGTGCTCGGCGCCGTGGTATCTGTAGACACGCTTAATGTCTTTGTTAAAAGAAATAAGTGCCACATAGCCCACAAAAATCACTATTCTGATAAGGCCTTCGATAAGCGCCTTCAAGCTCTCGTTACGGATATAATCCGAAAAAAGACTTGTCAAAAAGAAAGGAAGCACGATAAAAATACCGATGGCAAAGGCGATGGACAAAAGTGTCACAAAGCCTGTCAGAACCTTGTCCGCATGGCCCTTGAAAATCTTATTCATGGCCTTGTCGAATTTGGTCTCCTGCTCAGCTTCCTCTTCATAAAAGTTAGCCGAATAATTAAGGCACTTGATACCAAGTGACAGTGAATCTATGAAATTAAACACTCCGCGAAAGAAAGGAACGTTCTTAATGAAACCGCCCTTGGTAACACCGGTAAACTCATCGATGTCCACTTCGATTTCGCCGTTGGCTTTTCTTACGGCTACGGAGTATTTGTCTTTATTTTTCATCATGATGCCCTCAAGAACCGCCTGACCGCCGATTCCCGAATAGCGGGCTTTTTTAAGCTTGCGTTTGGTCTTAGCCATAACCCATTCCTCCAATTATTATATCTTGAAGAAAAAAAGGTTGAGACCAAAATCTCAACCCTTTAAGCAACTTTCTTTACTTCACACCGTACTTCTTATTGAACTTCTCAATCTGTCCGTCGGTTCTTGCGGTCTTAGTCTGGCCTGTGTAGAATGAATGGCACTTGGAGCAAACTTCCACGTGAATTTCCTTCTTGGTAGAGCCTACAACGAAAGTGTTACCGCAGTTGCAGGTTACGGTTGCCTGATAGTACTCAGGATGAATTCCTTCTTTCATCTTTTCACCTCTTCTAAACTGTATGTTAATTGTAACGTTTTGTTCTCATCCACTGCTGCTATTCTATAAACAGCTTTTACATTGTAGCACAGAGTTTTTTCAATGGCAAGTACTTATTTGATATTTGGAAATTCTCCCAAATAAGTTGCATTATCAAGGTACGTTTTATTAAACTTGTCTACCCGAACCGATTTCGAAGTGGCACTTGACGATTCCCAAATCAACCTTTGAGAACACTCCGCCTCTGTCCACAAAAGAAACCGACTCGTCCGCATTTAACTTAATCAAAAACTTCTGCTGATTGATGGCAGTAGGAGCAAGAAGTGCTGCCTTTACGCCTTCTTTGAACCATTCCGGAGCTGTGCCGGCGGTTTCCGTAACCTGCTCGTAGGTCTTGGACTTTCTTTCTTTGCCCTGATCTACGCCATAGCCGATGGCAATGGCAATTACAAGTCTTTCACCGTTAGCCTGAGTCTCGCCGAGAGCGCTTTTTTTGAAATTGCCTGTCCAGCAGGTGTTAAGTCCGAGGGTCTGGGCAAAAAGAACCAGCTTCTCGCCGTAATAGCCGATTTTCTCCTCAAGGTCCGGAGTGTCGGGTCCCGCACATGCTATTACGCTGGGCGCGGATACAAGGCCCGTAGCCCTGTAAATCAGGCTTCAGTAGGTTTTGCCTGCGTCCTCCACAAACTGCAAGTGAAGATTGCCTTCCGCGTTAAGCTCATCGATTTTGGCCTTAAGCTGCGCCACAAGGCTGTCTGCGATTCTTACGCTTCTGTATTTGCGAACCGAATGTCTTACCAAAATTGCCTGTTTTTCCGTCATCTCCAATGTCCTCTCTTTATTGTTATCTTGTAAAGTTGGTCCATACCCTGTCTTCTTCTTTGGGAAGGCCTATTTCGGTCTTGCCGAGGGCTATGCTCTTCATTAAGAATACCATATTTCTGGCCAGAACGCGCATAACCTGGCGGCCTTCCGCATCCACGCTTCCTTCGCCTGGTTCCCAGCCGTAAATGTTGTTCCAGTACTGGCTGGTGGCAACGGGCATGTTGCAAAGTGTAAAGAATTTATTTAACTCATCAAAAGTAGCCGTACAGCCCGAGCGTCTCGCACTTACCACGCTTGCGCCCACTTTAAGGCTCTTATCGAAATGTGTGCTGTAAAAAAGTCTCTGAAGTGCCGACATAAGGGTTCCGTTGGCCGAGCCGTAATAAACCGGTGAACCGATTACAAGGCCGTCCGCCTCCTTAAATTTCTCCGCCAGTTCATTGACGATGTCGTCAAAAACACACTTGCCGTTCTTTCTGCAAGTCTCGCACGCTATACATCCTCTTATGTCCATGCGGCCGAGTTGAATGTTTTCAAACTCAACTCCGTTTTCCTCAAACACCCCTTCCATTTCCTTGAAAGCAAGAGCAATGTTACCGTTGGTCCTGGGACTGCCGTTAAGCATAAGAACCTTGAGTTTTTTGTCCATAAAATACCTCTCTTTAAATAGATTGTTATCAATCAATTTGGCTACAGGTATTATTATAGTAAATTGTTCCCGGACTTTAAGGGCTTCCGGCGATATTTAATACTCTTTTTATCTTTATGCAAAAGAAAAGGCAGCGACCTCACGCTGCCGAATCTTTCAATACTTTATTCACAGTCAAAAATTGCCTTGCTCTCAAGCCTGTCGCCGTAGGTGCTCTTCCAGTATCTGTGCACCTCGGAAGCGTCGAAATTCTCAAGACCTTCGGGGGTAAGGGTCATCTCAATCATGATACTGTAACGGTTCTCGCGGGTGCTGTTGCTCTTGTGAATGTCTACCCGCTCCACGCCTTTAAGATTCAATGTCTTATTAAAGAGCGCCGTAATGTCGGGAAGAAATCTCTCGATGTCGTTTCTGTCTTTAAATTTAGCTATAATGTAGTGTTTCATGCTACGCCTCCGTGCCTGCATATTTGGAGTGATATATCACTTCTTTGCCTTTGGATTTTGCGTACTCGATTTCTTTTGAGACCTGATTGCCGATGTATCCGCCTATATCAACAACGTAAATTGCATCGGACATGTCAATCTTTTTAAAGTGGGCCGCCGCCAAAGAAGCCGCATCTTCAGCCGATATTTCACTGCCGTCTACATTATACACGCACTGAAGCACATTAAAATTTGCCTTGGTCTCAAGGGAGAAAGCTATGCTCTGCATCTCACGTTCAAAGCGCATACTGCCGCAAATTGTTACTGTTTTCATATCTGCAGCCATTCTTATCTTTCAGCCACATACGCCGCAAGTTCAATGGCGATGTCGAAGTGACCGGGGTCGTGCTGGGTGGATTTGACCTGATTCTTTTCGCGTCTTGCGGTCCATTCGGGCGCATCGAGGAGGTCACCGCCGGTAAAGAACATGTAAAGCTCCACACCTCTGAAATCGCACATGGCCTGCACTGCCGAGCCCTCCATCTCAACGGAGATACAGCCTTCAGCCTTGCGCTTCTCGAAGTTTCCGCAGGTCTCTCTGTAAAAAGCATCCGTGGTCCAGGTCTTGCCGAGCACGTAAGGAAGTCCGTTATCCTTCATGAAAGACTCGACGACATCTGTATTCTTAATCTTAATATAGTCAGAGGCTGGCGCATAGTGATACGATGTGCCCTCGTCTCTGTAGGCTTCGGTGGGAATCATTACCTTGCCGCGGGCGATTTCTTTGTCCAGGCATCCGGCACCGCCGAAGTGAACAACTTTATTGGTGTCGAGCACAGTAAGCACCTCTTCCACGGTCGCAACGCACGCAGGTGCGCCCACATAGGTTCTGTAGAAGCCGATTCTTTTGCCCTTGTAATTGATGATGTAAACCGGTGTCATTCCGGTGGCCATCCAGAGTTCGCCCACCTTCTCGCAGTCGTAATTGTCGACCACGAACTGCTCGATTTTATTGGAAAAGGTAAGGATAACCGCGTCAGCCTTCGGTGCGTTTTCATTTCTCGTAAGATTTATCTTGGCTGCCGTTTTATTGTCAAAAGAATCCGTTATCATAATTGCTCCTTGTCAAGGTCCTCAAGGTCTACTACCTTGAAGCCGTTTTCTTTTAAAAGGCTCGCAAACACTCCCGAGCCCGGTATTAAAGTCTTGGTAAAGGTACCGTCGTAGATTTGGTTAACGCCGCAGGAAGGGCTTCTGGACTGTAAAATCGCCAGGTCGATCTGATTCATTCTGGCTATCTGCAGGCAGTGCTCTGCCCCCAGTCTGAATTCTTTGTCCTTGCTCTCGCCGTCGAAATTAATGACTTCGCCGTTTACGATTTCGCAGGAGCGGCGGGGGGTGGTCATGCCTCCGATTACCTCGGGGCAAACCGTAATAATTTCATGTCTTTTGCTGATTTCTTCAATCTTTTTGTTGTAATTGTTACCGCCGTTGTATTTGCAGTTCTGCCCCATGAGGCAAGCGCTCACCAAAATTTTCATAAACGTTCCTCCGTTTTACATCTTCATAAATCCGCAACACCCGATTTCCGAAAACTCAGAAAAGCCTATAGCCTTGTAAAACGCCACAGTTTCGGGCCGGTTGTCGGTAGCAAGCTCAATCTGACGAACGTCCTTGTATCGCTCCAAAACAGCCTTGATAAGGGCCGTTCCGATACCTTTTCTCTGATATTCCGGGAATACCAGAATATCCTGAATAAACACAATGGTCTGTCCGTCGCCCACTGCTCTTATTATACCAAGAAGTTTGCCATTTTTATATGCCGCAAGGGTCAGAATGGATTTTTGATAGCCTTTTCTTAAATC
>JAEEGK010014409.1_pt1 | contig 17670 bp, 12 predicted proteins | sample 8958771 | NCBI WGS metagenome assembly JAEEGK01 (sample SAMN16246547, study PRJNA631951) | gut metagenome | biome: gut microbiome; feature: rumen; material: SC-attached | host: Bos | place: Iran: Karaj | collected 2018-10
TTAAGACGGATACATTGGCAAACTCTATGGAGCAAACGGACCTCTGACCGGAGGTATGCTCAATGGTATGCTGATGGACAGTTGGGAATGCAAAACACAAACCTGGACTCCCAACATGGAAAATGAATTTGAAAGAGTAAGCAATTATTCTTTGAGAAAATGGCTTCCGGCGGTATTCGGTTATGTCATTGATGATCAGGAAACTACTTTTCGTTTTCTCTATGACTGGCGCAGAACGATCGGAGATCTCTTTGTCAATCAGTTCTATGGACGCATGGCAAAAATGGCTAAAGAAAACGGCATTTCCATCACCTACGAAACCGCGGCCGGCGATATCTTTCCCGCGGACATCCTTGAGTACTATAAATACGCGGATGTGCCTATGTGCGAATTCTGGCAGCCGTTTTCTGGAGGTTATGTTGGATCTCTGAATTTCAAGCCGATCAAGCCGACAGCCTCCGCAGCCCGTATGTACGGCAAACCTCGCGTCTCCGCTGAAGCGTTTACCTCTTTTTCTCTCACATGGGACGAACATTGGGAAATGCTCAAGGAAGTCGCCAATATCAACTGGGTCGAGGGTGTCAGCCACTTGGTATTCCACACCTATACACACAATCCGAGAACAGACTTCCTGCCGCCGGGAACTTCTTTCGGCTCCGGGATCGGAACACCTTTCCTGCGCGGACAGACCTGGTGGAAACATGTACCGGAATTCACCACTTATCTGGCTCGCTGCAACTACATGCTGGAAAGAGGAAAACCCGTCTCCGACGTGCTCTGGTATCTGGGTGACGAGATCAATCATAAACCGGATCAGGAAGCTGCATTCCCTGCGGGGTATAAATACGATTACTGCAACCCGGATGTACTGTTGAATCGTCTTTCGGTTCAGGACGGACTTCTGACCACACCGGAAGGCATCCGTTACCGCTTGTTGTGGATACCGGATTCCACAAGGATGCATCCTGAAACTCTGGAGAAGTTATATTCTCTGATCCATGAAGGTGCCAATGTCGTGGCCAATCCGCCCAAAGGTCTTGTTACACTCTCCGGCGGCGAGGAATCACAAAAACGCTTCAATGCCGCTGTAAACAGGATCTGGGGCAGAGACCGCGCAAAAGGTGAACGCGATATCGGCAAAGGTCATATCCTGTCCGGAGTCAAATTGATCGCGGCGCTGAAACATTACAGAGTGGCTCCCGATGTCATTGGCGACGCTCTCTGGGTGCATCGGCAGATCGAAGGCGCGGACTGGTACTTTATCTGCGCGCCTAAAGGAAAAGATTTCAACGGGACTATGTATTTCCGCACACAGGGGCTTGTCACTTTATGGGATCCGCTGACCGGCAGCAGACAGCCGATATCCAGCACGCTCAATGGTGACTATACTTCTGTTGATTTATCACTGCCTCAGGCGGGATGCTGTTTCCTGGTATTCACACCGAATGACGACAACACGCCGGTCATCAACGATGATTCTCCGGAAACCATTCTGGCTCTGGAGAATGAATGGACTCTCTCCTTCCCGGAAGGCTGGGATGCCCCGGCTACTGTCAAGGTCAGTACATTATCTCCCTGGAAAGATCTGGATGTATCGAAAGAAGCCAGGGCTTTTTCCGGAACCGTTTCCTATACGACATCTTTTGATGTGGACACGATATATCCTTCCACTGAATACACTCTGGATCTGGGCAAGGTGGAAATGATCGCTGTTGTCAAATTAAACGGCCAGACTCTCCGGACTTTGTGGACTCCTCCCTATAGTCTGGATGTATCCAAAGCTCTCCGAGCCGGAACCAATGAACTCACTGTAGAAGTGACCAGCACTTGGTTCAACCGGCTGGTCTATGATGCCGGACAACCGGAAGCCAACAGAAAAACCTGGACCATCAGCGGGCCTTCCAAAGATTCACCGCTTCGTGAAAACGGCCTACTGGGTCCTGTTGTTCTACGAATAAAAGAGTAATAAGACTGAAAAAGATCCCCGACGGAACTCAACCGTCGGGGATTTTTTTTAGAACCACGGATGGACACAGATGAACTCAGATATTTTTACTATATTGAATAACAATGGAGACGCGGAAACGAGCGAGTCGCCAGACTCTACAAAACATCTTGTTATTAAATAACTTATCTGTGCTCATCCGTGTGTATCTGTGGTTCTTTTCATTCCATCCGTGGTTCTAAAAAAAAGACGCGAAAATTTCGCGTCTCTACGTTACATCTTATTGCTAAACAACAAAATATCTGTGTAAATCTGTGGTTCTATAAAATGAAACTGGAATCAATCAAAGAAGGAAATTGGTTGCGGGGAGTGGACTTGAACCACTGACCTTCAGGTTATGAGCCTGACGAGCTACCGACTGCTCCACCCCGCGTCCAAGGCGGAATCACTATATTCCAGAAACCAAATCATTGCAAGATTTATTTTTGAGGCAATACGATATTTGAAGAGACGCACAGGCCGTGCGTCTCTACGGAATTATATTGATTATGAATTTGTTATTGTAGAGACGAGCGATCGCGCGTCTCTACAGAACATATTGATTATGAATTGGTTATTCTAATGTCACAACAACTTTCGTTCCCGGTTCAATGGTCAGTGTCCATTCACCGTCTTTGGACTTTAATGTACCTTTGTTTGTCTTGGGTGTACCGGCACATTTGAAGTACAATGTTCCGATTCCCTCGTCTGAAGAGACTTTGATGGTCTTGGCATCCCGATAAACATGGACTTTGCCATGAGGAGTGGGAACATCCCCTTCCATCCATTCCAAGCCGCCCAGGACCGGAGCCACACTATACTCCTCATAACCTTTCTTAGTAGGTTTCACACCCAGATAATACTTGCCCAGCAAATAGATAGGACTGGCACCCCAGGCATGACAAAGGCTCTTGCCGTAAGGACGGCCATACATTTCCAGATGCTGTCTGCCAGTCTGCTCCGGATTGTACTTCTCCCAGAAGCTGGTCGCGCCCAGCTTGATCATTCCGCCCCAATAATCTTTCATTTCCTTCAACACCGTTTCCTGTTCACCCATCGCGCAGAACGCTTCCAGTTCATAGAAACGCATATAAGGTGTGGAAATCTTCATGACCTGATCATTGAGCAGCACGTTTTTCTTGACCAGCTGCTGTTTTTCAGGGCTGATATAGTTGAAGAAAATCGCGAACATATTGGCGTAACGGGTCACAGCGTCACTCTGTTTCCCGTTCACGACATTATTGATAAAAGCGCCTTTCTCCTCATTCCAGAAAGTGGGGATCAGCTTGGCCCGCAATTCGGAAGCTAACGCGGAATAACGATCATGATCGGCCTTGTTTCCCATCAGATCCGCGCACAACACCATTGTTTCCAAACTCTTGCAGAAAAGGATCTGTTCAAAGCTGATCTCCCCGCTCTTATCCATTGGGAAATCCGTCCAATCAATAAAGACCCAATCGCCCGGCTGTCCCTCGACCATTCCATTGTCATTGCGGCGGTTCAGCACAAACTCCATCAAAGTCTGCATCCTGGGATAGATCTGCTTCAGGAAAGAATCATCCCCCGTGTACATATAGTAATCATAAATACCCAGGAACCAATAGAATGTATAGTCCAGGATCGTATTGATATGACAATAAACAGGATCCTTTGTTCTCAAGAGCCAGGTCGTGCGCTTGACCGTGTCTTTATCAAAAAAGAGATAATAATTCATCAAATAGCTCTGCAAGGCATCACCGCTCCATGCCCAGCGATCGCGTTTGATACCATCAATAAATGTCTCGCGTGTAGTCAGATGCAGAGTATAAGCGCCGACATCCCACATTTTATTCACTTCCTCATCATTGCAGCGGAAAGAACCTTTATACTCTTCCGGGAGGTATTCATATAACATACTGATCTTGTCATACTTCACACCTTTATCCGCGGCCAGATAAATGTACCGGAAAGCCTTTGATCCGCTCATTGTGAAAATCTTCTCATTCGGAGCGACCTGATGAGTGATCTCATTCGTCACATTATCCCCATCTACCGTGATCCAATCGGATGTCTCCGCTTCTTTCCAATCCTGCGCCTCTTCAAGACTTTCGCCGTAACCGATCCTGATGGAGCCTTTCCCCTTCAAACCATGAAAACGCAGATAACCAAATGTTTCTCTGCCAAAATCAAAGAGTTCGCCATCCCCTGCAGTCTTGCGGGACACCGCTTCCTTAGGTTCGGTATTGAGTTTGAAATCCGAGGGTTTTTGCTCAATGGAATCAAAGTTCCAGCAATCCGCTGAAACATACTCAAAATCATGATTTTTCTCCGGAAGACGCTTCTTTTCGGAACTGCAAACCAGCCAGGAAGAATCCGTCGCGAAAGCATTGCCCTTAATAAACAGTGTCGGAGGCGTTTTCTGATTAAAAACCTGGATGATCAGGCTGTGCTCGCCCGCAGGAATATCCACTTTCTGAGGTGCCCCAAACAAGCGTTGTCCATCCATCACAACATTATACAAACCTTCAGCGCATATTTCGATCGTCTCAGGCTGGGTCAGTTTTGCGCTTTTCCTAAACTCAACGATGGGATAGGCGCTGTCGATCCTCCACAGATAAGGCGGATAGAATGAGCCACGCTCTGTGCGGCGATTATTCATCTCATTCCCCAGCCATATTTCATAATCGCCTGGATACCAGATCCATGTACCTTTTGACTCTGCGGATATGTCCGCTGCGCAAACATTTGTCGCATTCAAAATCATGGCAGCCGCGCTTAACGCCACCACACAAGAAATCAACCTCTTCATCAGTTTTAACCTCATGCGTGTATTCTAACAAAACTCCTTTATCGCGAAAATAAAAAAGCTTCATGCAGGTAATTTATAAACAAAAAAGAGTCATCCCGTATAGAATGACTCTTTCATATTATCCTCTCTCTGAGAGATAACTCAAATTATGACGGATTCTTGCTGCCGGCTCCACCGTACTGGTCATTAGGAACACACCAGAGGAGACTGGGCGCATAACTTCCCTCTTCCACAAAACCTTTCTTTGAAATAAAGGCAGAAGAACCTGAGAAATTCCCAACAATGCCGCCACCGCTGTGCCAGTCATTGATACCTTCACCACTGGAAGGACTTGGAAAACTGGATGCGTCATTATACACACTGGTTGTACGACCATCGCCATCCAACTTGGCATCCGGCTCCCAAAAGACATAAGCAGTTGGTCTGAAAGTGGATAACTTGAAAGATTGACTGCGACCGCCAAAGTCGCAAACAGCACCGTTCATCACATAAGTGGACAGCTGATTCGGACGATCAAAGAATTTAGGATCATTCGCCGGTTTATCTTTCGGACATTGATAGACTTTTTGAGATTTTGTGTATTGCCAGTAAAGACCGGCACTGTAATTTGTCTTAGCCAGATTCAGAGCTGCATCAGAAGTCAGTGACTTACGAGTATCCGCTCTCTTTGAACCATTTGCGCCATATTTGTAAGTGAACAGCCAACCATCTGGTTGCGCTTCCGCAGCCGTTCCCCAGTTGGGCCATGGCATACGATCATCACTGTCATTAGAATACATCAGCATGGCCAGCAATATCTGTTTATAATTACTGACACACGTTGTACGTTGCGCTTTTTCCTTTGCTTTGGAAAGAGCAGGAAGAATCATTCCTGCCAAAATCGCAATAATAGCAATTACCACCAACAGTTCAATCAGTGTAAATGCTTTATTCCCTCTGTTTATGCGTCTATTCATCATAAGTTAGTGCATTCAAGCTGGAGTTGATAATAACTCTGTCCCCCGGTAAAGTCAACATCTGATCTTCTTTTTTTATAATTTTCTTCTCTGGCAGTTCTTTGCTTTGTTATAAAAATGAAATTTGTTAGCATTCTCCCTGCTGTGTTATGATAAGAAAAAACATATTCCTGTTCATTCTGATTACACTTTTATCCATTGATGGAGAAATCATTGCTCAAGGTTGGAGACAGTGGCGAGGCCCGGATATGAACGGATCTACGACAACAACCGACTTGCCTGTCGAATGGTCTGATAAAACCAATATCGTCTGGAATATTTCTTTGCCGGGTGATAACTATTCCACACCCGCTATCTATAATACCAACATATTTATCACAAGTTCCGGTTCTTTTGGTCGAATTTTGCTTCTTGATATTGCCATGAAGAATGGCACGACCGTCTGGGAAAATGAGATCAGCCGGATAGAAGATGAAGAGAACAAATCATTTTTAGACTCTCTTACATCCATTTCCCCTATCGCGAATCCCCGATGTGTCTGGGCATTCTTTAGGACCGGAGATGTGGCCGCTTTCAATCATGACGGAGATACTCTTTGGAGCAAAAACTTAAATAAAGAATCACATATCTCTCAAAAACTCTCTTTTGAGCATTCCTGTTTCTTATTATACGATGAAAAACTCTATCTTATTGCGGAAACAGAGAAAGAACATCAACTTCTGCTGATATGCCTCAACGCCGAAGAAGGTCATTTCCTATGGATAAAGGAAATATCAACAGTAAAATCAACGGGTGAATGTTCTCTTCTTTCCTATTCTAATACGTCCACACAACAGCTGATCCTTTCTTATCCGAGCGGAACGATCGCGCTTTCACCTAAAGACGGCAGCCTCATCTGGAAATATGAATGGCCGTCTTCCAGCAATTCTCTTATTCCGGCTGTTCCCGCCGCGGAACAGGAAATCATGATCATCCCCATTATCGCAGAAAAACGAATCATCGCCATTAAGCCGGAAACCATCAAAAACGACCTGAAAAAAGAGGATATCCTCTGGGAAATAAAAACAGGTTCTCTGTCAAAACAAGTCTTGCCGGTCTATTACGAAGAAAAACTGTATTGTCTGGAAGATCCGGCCACGCTGACTTGTCGAAACGCAAAAACAGGAAAGCTGCTCTGGTCAGGACAATTCGATCTATCTGAGACTTATGATTCCCCTCTGCTGGCCGCGGATCATAAAATCTACTGTATTAGCAGCAAAGGAACTGTTTTTATCGCAGGAACAGGCGATCACTTTGAAATAATCGCCTGTCTTAAAATGGATGAACCCCATCATAAAACATCACCCATCGCATCCAACCAGCGACTCTTTATCCGCAATGATTCTAAATTGTACTGCATCAAGAACCGCCGCTGGATACGCTTTATGGATAATGTCTTTTTGGATTGATCCTATTCACCATTGACCTGGAACCATCTGAGCTTTTTGATCATCGCCTATAGCGGCAACATCAAAATACTGAGCTTGAGGATGACTGAACAGCCAGGCGGAAACCGAACTGGCCGGATTCATCATATAAGATTCCGTCAAAGTTATCCCAACTCGCTGAGGAACTTCCAATAACTTGAAAATCAATTCCTTTTGTGAATGTTCCGGACTGCTGGGATATCCGGGAGCAGGACGGATCCCTCTCTCCGGATCATCCGGGCATCCCCAGGCTTCACGAGCTTTCTGATGCACATACTCTGCAAAAGCCTCCGCGAAACGATCCCCTATTGTCTTTGTTAAAATAGAATTGTAATCATCGCCTTCGTCATGGAATTGCTGAGCCAGTTCCCCGATCCCGGTTCCGGCTGTGACCGCTAAGGCTCCGATCCAATCCGGGACTCCGCCTTTAGGCAGAATAAAATCCGCCAAAGCCAGATTGTGTTCTCCTTTCGGTTGGGGTATCTGCTGTCGCCATGTCGGCAATACATACTTATCACAAATCACGATGCTGTCTCCCTGACTATACGCCGGAAAGAACCCCAGCACACCTTTAGGATGGATCCTGTTTTCAGAAATCATCTTCTTAACCAGAAGCTGCGCGTCATTATACAATTCCAAGGCTTCCGGCTTTTCGAGGATCTGCGGGTAGTGTCCGCGGATCTCCCAAGCATGGAAGAAGAACGTCCAATCGATCAAAGGCAATAGCTCCTCAATTGAAGGTGTAAACTCCCGAATCCCTTCAAACGCAGGTTTCACAGGTACATAATCCGGTGCGGATTTGAAGGCATTACCCCTCGCTTGTTCAATAGGAATAAGCACTCTGCGTGCCAATGCTTCTTCATATTCTTTCCTCGATTTAGCCTGTTTGATACGCAGATCACGCACAGCAATGTGATAGCTTTTATGATTAAAAAGATTCTCCAGAACATTGGATATGAGTGACGCGTCCGACACATGGACTACCGGATAATCATATAAAGGCGCGATCTTCACAGCTGTATGAACCTCGCTGGTTGTCGCACCTCCTACGATCAGGGGAATCTTGAATCCGGCCCGCTGCATTTCTTCTGCCACATGTTCCATCTGAGCCAGAGACGGGGTGATCAATCCGCTCAATCCCACAGCATCCACCTGATGTTCTTTGGCTGCTTTGATGATATCCTCACACGGGACCATCACTCCCAAGTCTATAACTTCATAATGATTGCACTTAAGGATGACACCCACGATATTCTTACCGATATCATGAACATCTCCTTTTACTGTCGCCATCAGAACCTTTTTCTTGGTCTGTGATTTCAACGACGAACTGTCATTGATCAACGGGGTCAGGATGTTGACTGCTTTCTGCATCACACGAGCGCTCTTTACCACTTGGGGCAAAAACATTTTACCGTCTCCAAACAGCTCTCCCACTCGCTTCATCCCATCCATGAGGGGACCTTCAATAATCTTTACCGGATCTGGATAAAGAGTGCTGACCTCTTGTATGTCAGATTCCAAAAAATCCGTTATACCTTTTACTAAAGACATTGAAAGTCTTTCTTTGACTGGAAGCTTTCTCCATGTATCCGTATTCTCTTTTCCTTTGGCGGATCCTGTCAGTCCTGTTGTCTCCGCGTATTTGAGAAGTTTTTCTGCTGCTTGGTCAGTACGGTTTAGAACAAGATCCTCTGTCAATTTACGAAATTCCGGCTCTAAATCTTCATAAACACCTAACTGTGCCGCGTTGACAATAGCCATATCCAAACCGGCCTGCACCGCATGATAAAGAAACACAGTATGGATCGCCTCACGAATGACATTATTGCCTCGAAACGCAAAAGATAAGTTACTGATTCCTCCGCTGGTTTTGGCATAAGGCAGATTCTTTTTGATATACCGTACCGCCTCAATGAACCAAACCGCGTAATTATCATGTTCCTTCATTCCGGTACCGATCGTCAGCACATTGGGATCAAAAATGATATCTTCCGGCGGGAATCCTGCTTTCTCTGTCAGCAAGTGGTAAGCGCGAGTACATATCTCGATCTTTCGTTCTAATGTGACCGCTTGTCCTTTTTCATCAAAAGCCATCACGACCACAGCTGCACCATAGCGGCGGATCTTCCGGGCATGCTCCAGGAATACTTCTTCTCCTTCTTTCAAGCTGATAGAGTTGACAATGCCTTTACCCTGCAAACACTTTAGACCGGTTTCGATCACATCCCAGTTAGAACTGTCCACCATCACCGGGACTCGCGCGATTTCGGGTTCAGAGCCTATCAGATTCAAGAAGTCATGCATTGATTTCTTGGCATCCAGCAAACCGTCGTCCATGTTGACATCAATGATCTTAGCTCCGTTCTCAACCTGATGCCGAGCGACCGAAAGAGCTTCTTCAAAATGCCCTTCCTGAATCAATCGGAGGAATTTTTTGGATCCGGCCACATTGGTCCTTTCCCCCACATTGATCAGATTCATCGACGGAGTGATCGTCAGCGGATCCAAACCGCTCAAATGGGTAACATGTTCACGGGGTGCTAACTTTCTGGGAGGCACTCCCTGAACTTTTTCAGCAATAGCACGAATAAAATCCGGGTTCGTTCCGCAGCATCCACCAACGATATTGACCCAGCCCTGACGAACAAAATCTCCCACGATTTCCGCGTTTTGTTCCGGAGTGACATCGTACTCGCCAAAAGCATTCGGTAATCCTGCGTTTGGATGACAAGATATATATATATCAGGTGCTAAGGAGGATAACTCACGAATATGTGGTCGGAGCTCTGCCGCACCCAAAGCACAGTTCATGCCCACAGAAAACAGATTCGCGTGGGATATAGAATTCCAAAAAGCCTCCAATGTCTGACCGGAAAGAGTACGTCCACTTGCATCGGAAAGTGTTACGGAAACCATTACCGGCAAGCGTGTTCTCTGCTGTTGGAAAATATTTTCAATGGCAAACAAAGCCGCTTTTACATTCAATGTGTCAAACGCGGTCTCTACCAGGATCAAATCGGCTTTTCCACGAATAAGAGATTCTGTCTGTTCCATATAGATGGAAACCAGCCGATCAAAAGTCACCTCACGGTATCCCGGATTATTCGCGTCTGGCGACATGGATGAGGTCCGGTTGGTAGGTCCCAGTACTCCCGCGACAAAACAACGGCGCTCCGGATGCTCTTTCATAAAAGAATCTACTGTCTCACGCGCGATGCGGACACCGGCTTCGGACATTTCCTGCGCGATCCCTTCTAATTGGTAGTCTGCCTGAGATATCGCGTTGGAACTGAATGTATTGGTTTCAATGATATCCGCTCCGGCTTCTAAATACTGGCGGTGAATGTCCGCAATGATTTCCGGCCGTGTCAGAGACAGAATATCGTTATTGCCGGCCAACATACAGGCATGGTCTTTGAAACGATCTCCCCGGAAGTCTGCTTCAGTCAAATGCCGCCGCTGCAGCATTGTTCCCATAGCTCCATCCAGAATAAGAACCCGCTGTTTCAAAATCTCCGTTAAATATGAAAACTCATCCATATCGCTTTCAATTAAAACAAAAAAATTGAAGAAAGCAATAAAAAAATCAACACATCAAGATATGATGATATATTTTTTAAATATCTAAAGCAGATTGTGAATTGAGTTTCTTCCGATTTAAGTGTATCCTTTTTGAGTATTTGGGAGCGTTAATTCCTCCCTTAGAAAGAAAAAAGATGCCTATTTACGAATTTATCTGCGGCAAATGCGGTGCGGAAACAGAAATTTTAGTTCCTCGTCAAAACTATGAGGTACGCTGTCCGCAATGCGGTTCAAAAAAGATGGAGAAAAAGCTCTCCGTTTTCAGTTCCAGTTCTAATCAAGGCGGCTCAGCCTGCGGCGATGAATCCTGTTCTCATCGTGGAGGCGGCGGATGCTGCTGCGGAGGTGGATGCTGCCATCATCATTAACTTTTCTCACTTAAAAACGTGCTGCTATGCCGGACGAATCCAGACCCGATTTTTTCCTTTGTGATATACCGCAGGAAGCCACTTTAAACGCGGAAATGGTTTTGGCGGCAGCAGATACTCTGCGCAAAAACGCGGAAACCTATCTTCATCCCCGCAAAATCGAGCATCAGGTCGCGCTCATTGAAAACCTGGTAAAGCTCTGGAGTGATGAAATGTATCCCCTGCGCCGTGAGCTGCTGTCTCATTGCGGAAAAGCGATCCGCTTCTCTCAGGAGATATTCACATCTGGTCTGGAGGAAACACTCAAATCATTAACTCGTGACCGCATCTACCAGCTTCTGAAAATCGAGCTGGGAAATGAAAGGTCCCTGGATACCTGGTATCGTCATTTACAAAACGATGATGAGCCCTCTCATGCCAGTCATCACTTTAGTTTACGTCTGGTTGGGGCCCACTATCAGCAATGCGTACCCGCGCAGATGATCGTTTTTATATGTAAATGTCTGCTGGCCAGAACAAGTCAATGGATCATCTGCGGCTCTGAAGTACTGGAAGTTGCCAGACTTTTGGCTCATTCCATTTACCAGGTAGACAGCAAAGCCGCGGCCTGTATTGAAATCGTTGATGAGAAGCGCATACAACCCCATATAGAGCTAATCAAACAACAGTGCGAGTACTATCGTAAATGGAATTTCAACATTGAACAGCCCCTGGCATCTCCACATAACTTGGGCTTTGTCTGGATCTCTCAGGATTATCTTACCCAAAACGGCACAGCACGTCTCATTCGGCATCTGGCAAATGATGTCACCGCCTGGGATCAGCTCTATCCCTGTGCTCCATCTGTCATTTTTGTTCAGCAAACAAGTGGAAACGCGGCTGAGAGATTAGCTGAAGATCTTTACAAAGAACTCGAAATCCTGCGCGCAAGCTATCCTCAGTATCACTATGATGAAGCCCGGCTGAAGCGCGCTAAGATATTCCAGACCGCGTATCAATTACGGGCACAACAGGACGCGGGAACTCTTTTATTTGTCTCCGAAACAAACGATCATTCTGAACATCACAATCAATTAGGCTGTTCTGTGATTTACGAAATGGAAACACGTTTTTCATTTTCCATGGGAAACCGTTTTGTTTTTGTACATCCTGCTGAAAGCCTTTCTGATTTGCTGCATATTATTGAAAACAACCGCAATCAGATCGGTTGTGTGGGGCTGGCCGCGACCGGTGAAGAAGCCCCTGCTCTGGCTAAAGCGCTGGCTCTTTGGGGTGTTCCTCGGATCTGCGGTGCAGGCATGATGCATCGCCCCTGTATTTTTAAAGAAGGCGGAATGACCAGTCTTACTGAATTAACATATAAATCTTTTTGGGAAAAATCTTATAATGCATAAACTCTGCAAAACATTTTCTTTTGAAGCCGCGCACCGTTTACCTCATGTACCTCCGGGGCATAAATGCGGCCGTCTGCACGGACACAGTTATCACTTGGAAATCATCATTGTGGGAGATATGGAACCCGAACACGGCTGGGTGATGGACTTCAGTGAAATCAAGGACCCCATGGCTCCCATTCTGGAGATCCTGGATCATAACTACCTGAATGACATTCCGGGACTGGAAAATCCAACCAGTGAAAATATCGCCCGCTGGATATGGGATCGTCTCAAACCGGAGCTGCCATTACTGGATGAGATCATCCTTTCTGAAACAACGACCTCCCGCTGCTCTTACAGAGGATAAGACAAATGAAACTTTATCAACTGATCGCTGTTACGTTTTTGTGTCTCACCCTTTGTGCCTGCAAACACTGCACCACCGCATCGGAAACAACACAAACACTCACAACTCTTAATATCCCCAATTCTGAGCTTCAGCGTTTTGAATATACGGAACCGCACATGGGGATGCTCTTCTACATTATTTTCTATCTGGACGATAAAGACAGAGCCGATCAGATAGCGGAAAAGGCTTTTGAGCGGGTGGAACAACTCAACACCATCATGAGTGATTACATTCCCAACAGCGAACTCAATCATCTGACGGACGCTCCCAAGGGTTCAGAGATACCTTTAAGTGATGATTTATTCGAGGTATTGTCCATTTCAAAAAAACTGTATAAAGCAAGCAGCGGCGCTTTTGATCCGACCATGGGCCCCCTTACCCATCTTTGGCGGCAATGCCGCAAAGCGGGCACGCTTCCCTCGCCGGAGGAAGTCCAGGAAGCTCTGTCCTGCACCGGATGCGACAAGCTCGTTCTCAACAAAAAGAGAAAAACCGCCATTCTGAAAGCGGACAAAATGCAGCTGGATCTGGGCGGCATTGGCAAAGGTTTCACCTCAGATAAGATCATTGAATTCCTCAAGCAGCAAGGTGTGGAAAGCGCGATGGTAGCCGCCAGCGGCGACATTGCCGTCAGCAACCCCCCTCCGGGTAAGGAAGGATGGACCATCCAGGTGGAAACCTTTACTGAATCCGAAGATGATCCCGACGCGGGCAATTATATCATTTATCTGAATAATGAAGCGATCTCGACCAGCGGCGACGTGAACCAATTCATCGAAATAGACGGCAAACGCTATTCACACATCATCGACTCGAAAACAGGTTCATTTTTAACGCATCGCGTTGGATGCACGATCATCCACAAACACGCTGTCTATAGTGACGCGTTGGCAACGATCGCGTGCATCAAAGGAGAAAAAGAAGCGCTCCGTTTTCTAAAGAAAAAATATCCGGAGGCAAAAGTCCGCATGGCCTGGATAGATGGATCCGAACAGAAACACTATTTCACCGCGCCAAACTTCCCCAAGCCGCTCGAATGGGAGGATTAACACCCAATATCGTGTCTCCCTGCTGTAAAATCCCGGAGAGATCCTGACTGAAACCCCGAACAGGTGACAGAACCGAACAAAATAAAGACGCACGCACCGAACGTCGGCCGCGCAATAATTATAACTCATTCAGTAACAATTATCTGAGTTCATCTGTGTCCATCCGTGGTTCTTTATAAAACGCAAAAAGACGCGGGAACCCCGCGTCTCCACAAATTATTTTATGTCAATATGTTATATTTGCTTAAAATTATTCCATCGGAATCTCAGGATGCTGCACGGCCAGAGGCATTCCTTCCTGCGAGATGTAAAACATATAGAGTACAACAGGCTTCGAGCCCCGGTTCTCACCGTGGTGTATCGTGCCCACCATCTCGACAACGGGCTCGCCTTCATGTACCACTTTCTCTTCGCCATTCTGTCCGATGATGGTCAGCTCGCCCTGCACCAGAATGCCGTAGTTCATCACGGGATGGTGGTGCCAGCCCAGCTTCTGTCCTGCCGGAAACACGTATTTCACGGCCACCAGTTCGGGACGGCCCTTAAAGTAATCGGGCAGATCTACTCCATCCCAGCTTTTACTGGTGCGGATCAGCTCGGTGATCTCCACTTTCGGTGTCACCTGATTGTCGGTCTGTGCCGTCTTGCACGAGACCCATACCATTTGGCTGCAAACAAGGATGGCAGCCAGCATCCATGATTTTGTTCTCTTCATATCTAAATATTTTTACCCATTTCAAATGCTTCCCGCAGCTTACTGCTGCCTTCTATCTCACGGGGTTCGTTCACACCACCGCAGAAGAGCGTACCTGCCAGGCGGCTCTTGGGATAGCAGTCTATCCATCCTGTCAGCCCCGTTTCAGCACGCTTCGGAGTCTCCTCCTCGTCTTCGGCAGCCGTGGTGAGCAGATAGACATCGCGGAACTTGTAATCCATCGGATACATGGCATTCATACGGTCGATAAGCGTCTTCATCTGTCCGCTCATCTCATAGTAATAAACAGGTGTCGCCCAGACCACGACATCGGCCTCCAGCACCTGGGCCATGATGTCGTTCACGTCATCTTTGATAACGCAGCGGCCCAGTTTCTGACAGGCAAAACAGCCCTTGCAGAACCGGATGTCCTTACCCACGAGAGAAATCTTCTGCACCTCGTGTCCGGCACTCCTGGCACCTTCCGCGAACTTGTCTGCAAGCATGTCGCTATTGGAACCCACACGCAGACTCGTTGAAATTACAATGACTCGTTTCATATTTTTATTTGTTTTACTCTGATTCAATATACCTGCAAAAAAACTCCCCGCACTGATGCAGGGAGGTCTTGCATAAAAAATCGTGTACTGGCTCCTACATCATCAGCTTGCCCAGAAGCTCGTCATTGGTCTTGTACTTCTTTAAAGCACCGATCAATGTTTCCATGGCTTCCACCGAGTTCAGGTCGATCATCATGCGGCGCAGTTTGCGCACGGCTTCGATCTGGGTGCCGGGATAGAGTTTTTCTTCCTTACGGGTACCGCTGCGGGGAATATCGATGGCCGGGAACAAACGGCGGTCGGCCAGCTTGCGGTCCAGGATCAATTCCATGTTGCCGGTGCCCTTGAATTCCTGGAAGATCAGCTCGTCCATTCGGCTGCCGGTCTCCACCAGCGCGGTCGCGATGATGGTCAGAGAACCTCCGTCCTCGATCTTGCGGGCCGCGGCAAACATCTTGCGGGGAACTTCCAGCGCGCGGGCATCCACACCACCGGTCATGGTTCGTCCGGAACCGCCATGGGCGCTGTTATAGGCACGCGCGATACGGGTCAGGGAGTCCATCAGCACCATCACGTCTTTGCCGCTTTCCACCAGACGGCGGCAGCGTTCGATGGTGAAACGGCTGAGGCGGACGTGCGTTTCCAGATCCTGGTCATTGGAACTGGCGATCACCTCCGCGTCCACGGAGCGCTCGAAATCGGTCACTTCCTCCGGACGCTCGTCGATCAGCAGCACCATGACTTTCACATCGGGATGATTAGTACGCACAGCATTGGCGATCTGCTTGAGGATGGTCGTTTTGCCGGTGCGGGGCGGTGCCACGATCAAACCGCGAGTTCCTTTGCCGATCGGTGTGACCAGATCAATGATGCGGGTCTCCACCAGATCGGGGTCTGTTTCCAGATTGTATTTTTCGATCGGGTCGATCGTGATCAGATTCTCGAAACGGGATGACTTGATGAATTCCTCATAAGGCATTTCATTGATCTCGAGAACTTCCTTCAGCTGCGGGCTGGTCCCGCGGTGAGGCGGCTGCAGGGTACCCTTGATGAATGAACCTTCACGGAGAAAACGTTTTTTAATGGTGTCGGGAGTTACGAAAATGTCTGTCGGTTTCGGCTGAAAACGATGTTCCTCCGAACGCAGGAAACCAAATCCCTTTTCTGAAATTTCTAAATAGCCTTCTCCAAACTCTGGAACTTCAGCAGTTGCTTTTGCCATATCTATGTGTAATTACTTGCGCGAAAAGCGCTCCGTATATAAAAAAATAAGAATAAATAAGCAGTTCGCCCCAAAAGGGACTTACCGATCAAAAAAGCTGGAATAGAAAATCTCCGAACGGAAGCTTCAATAGAAACTTACTGCTTTTCCTTTGCGAGGCTGTCATATCACGGCTTTGAAGCATCAGAATGAGCCATGGACAACCAAGCGCAGTCAATGTTTACACCTGTTTTTCCGCCTTTGCAAGGATTATTTTCGATTTTTTTTGCGGTCTCAGCTGTTCCAGCCGTTAGTGCGCTGATCCAGCCAGTCATTGCGCAGTTCCCGCACACGGCTGAAAAGATCGAATATCTCTTCGGGATTTCCGCCGCCCAGGGTCGTTTTCAACCTCTGAAGCGTCTCGATATAGGCTTCGATCTCGCGGACGATCGGCCCGTTGTTGTTCAGGACGATATCCCGCCACATCTCCGGCGAACCGGAAGCCACACGCGTTGTATCCCGAAAGCCGGAAGCGCAAACCTTGGCCTGAAGCAGCGGTCTTCCCTGTCCCAGAACATGATCCACCAATGCCGTGGCCAGGATATGCGGCAGATGACTGGCTCTGCAAACAAGCTGATCATGCTCTGCCGGACTGACTTGAGCCGTCTTACAACCCACCTTCTCCCAAAGCTCCTTCACCCGTGCCAATGCTTCGGGATCGGTCCGCTCCGTCGGTGTCAGCAGACAGATCGCATTGCGGAACAGATCACCGTAAGCATGGATAGGCCCTGTTTTCTCGGAACCGGCCATGGGATGCGCCCCCACATACCGAACTCCGGCCGGCAGGAAAATGGATTCCAACGCCTCCACCAGCTCCAGTTTTGTGCTGCCCACATCTGTCACCAGTGTACCCGGCCGCAGGAACGGCAACATCGCGCGCGCCAGCACCGGCATCTGTGCCACAGGTGTACATAAGATCACCAAATCTGCTTCCCGGAAAGCTTCTTCCACCGATAAGGTCACATGGGTCACCGCCCCCACCCGGAGACACTCCTCCACACTGTACTGACGGCGCACATACCCCGTCACTTCATCGGCCAGATTGAGCGACTGAAAGCAATGCCCCAGCGAACCGCCCAGAAGTCCTACTCCGGCCAAAGCGATCTTATGGTATAAACGGCTCATTTCTTAAAAGTTATTCCGATTTTGCCCGAACGATGCTGATCACACAGCG
>JAEEGK010014411.1_pt1 | contig 17669 bp, 11 predicted proteins | sample 8958771 | NCBI WGS metagenome assembly JAEEGK01 (sample SAMN16246547, study PRJNA631951) | gut metagenome | biome: gut microbiome; feature: rumen; material: SC-attached | host: Bos | place: Iran: Karaj | collected 2018-10
AAACGAAGAATCAACAACATTTATATTGGAAAGAAGATAAATTATTAATAAATATCAATTTATTTTAAATTATACATCAATTGTATTTTAAATGTAATATAAATTTAATATGAAAATATAAAATAAAAAATGAAAAGATTAACATACATTGCATTATTATTAATAATAATCAATTGTAGAACAGTATATAAATGTGAAGATGATGGATTTAAAGATGAACAATGTATGAAAAGAGAAATATTAGGATCAAATACTTTTTATTGGTTAAAAAAATGTAAAGGATCACAAGTATGTGTTCAATTACCTTATTATGGAAAAATAATAGGAGCATGTTCAATAAAAGTAAGATCACATTATGATGGAGAATCATGTGCTAATGATAATAAATGTACTACTGGTGTTTGTGATGGAAGTAAATGTAAAGGTAAAAGTGAAGGTCAAAATTGTGATCCTGGTTTAGGACAATGTAAAAAAGGATTATTATGTAGAATGGAATTAGATTCAAATGGTGTTCCAATTTCTGATTTCTTTTGTCAAAAACCTATTGCAGATGGAGGAAAATGTGATAATTCTTATGGAGGTCAGACTTTATCTGATACACATACTATTTTTAGTGCAAGTTACTTTGATCCTGCTCGAAATCCTTGTATATTAGGTTCAGTTTGTAGTGATGATAAATGTATTAAAATTGCTTCAGTATCAGACACAACAACAAAAGTTACTAATCCATTAGCTTGTCAATCAGGATTGATGGAAGGTGATAATTGTATAGCCGTTCTTACAACCAACCCAGCAAGAACTACTTCATTAGGAGCTGAATATAAAATAGGAGAAAATACAACTAAAGCATTTAAAGAATGGAAAACAGAAGTAGACAAAAATAATATGAAAGATGAAGATGCTATTTATGAAGCTTATAGATATACTAGAAAGAAAAAAAAAATTAATAAAGCATGGTTTATTTATACTCATCATGCTTTTGTTAAAGATTCTGATGAATGTGCTTTTGATTATTTATGGAAAGCAAGTTCTTCAAATTATATTCAATTTTCTTTAATTATTCTTATTTTCACACTTTTATTCTAAAATATATAAAGAATAATAATCATTAAATTTAAAGGAATTATTTAAATTTAATTCATTTTTACTTTTAATATTTAATTATTTATTTTTTAAAATTTAAAATAAAAAGACTTTTTTCTTTTTGATGATAAAATAAATGAAAGAACATTTTTAAAGTTTTGATAATTCAATTTCAAGAAAAATTTATTTATTAAGAAACAAAGATAAATTATTGTTATTAAATTTAAATTAATATATTTCTTTTAAATCCTATATAAAATATATACAATTAATTTACATAAAAATTTTTTATTTCCTTCAAAAAATAATTTCAAAAGCATAAAATATATTTTTTCATTATTTAAGTTTAATTTTTAAACATATATATTTAACTTAAAGAATAAATAATGAAATTATATTTTTTTCTTTCAATATTATTAATTACAATTATGGAATATTTATATGTATCATGATAATCCATTAATAGATGAACAATGTATGAAAAAAGAAAAATTAAGTTCAAATACATTTTATTGGTTAAGTAAAAGTAAAGGATCAAAAGAATGTGTTGATTTACCTTATTATGAAGGAATAACAGTTTCATATATAATTGTAATACATATTCTTCTGGTAATTAAGATGGATCTAATTGTAGGAATATAATGTGAAATAGGCCTTGATCAATGTAAAAAAGGATTATTATGTAGAAAAAAAATATAAAGGATGATGATTATACTCAATGTTAGAACCAATTAAAGAAGGAGAATCATATATTAGACTAATAGATGATCTTTGTTTACTTATCAGGGTGATAATGTATGTAAATTAGGATATATTTGTACTAATCAAGATAAAAGATAATGATAATAATGTTAATATTAATAATCCATTAGTTTTTAAAACTTGATTATATACTATTAATAAATATGTAAAGTAAATTAAGTAATTGCTAGGGAATGACATCAAAAGGTCTTCATTTATTATGATAATATGGCAAGACATTTAATGCATGGTTAAATGCATTTACTTATGATGATGATATTGAAGATGAAGATGCTTTTTATGAAGCTTATAGATATACTAAAAATAAAAAAAAATAAATGAATTATGGTTTAGATATATTCAAGCAATTAGAGTTGATGATGCTGATGAATATGCTTATGATTATTTCTGGAAACAAAATTCTTCTAATTGTATTTAATTATCTTTAACATTTGTTATTTTAACTCTTTTGTTTTAAGAGACATTTATTATTATATAAAAAAATAATTTTTAGTTCATATTTGTTTTAATAACCCAAAATCCTATATAATTTTTATAGAATTAAAGAAATATTTTATTAATATATAAAATCTTTTGAATTAATAATTGAATATTTATATTTTTTCAATATTAATTATTAGTAATTACATTTGTAACAATCAATTTCATTTTTCCATCCTTAAAAAAATTAAATTTTGTGGTTTTTATTGAAATTATAAAATATATAAAAATTAATATTTAAATCCATAAACAATAAAGAATATTAATAATCCCAATGTAAAATGTTTATAGATTATAAAAAAATCTTAAAAAATAATTAAACAAATTAAATAACACATAATCCAAATTTTTTAAAAATTTCTAAATTAAAAACTATTTAAAACTCTTCTTTCATCATATTAACAAATTCTTTAAAATCAATTTCCCCATCATTATTAGTATCATATTTTTTGAACAATTTTTCAATTTCTTTTGATTTTTTTTCAGTTCCTAAAATATAAGCAATTTCATCTTTACTGATTTTTCCACTTCCATCAACATCAAATAATTTAAAAGCTTCATATAATTTATTTTCTTGTAAATAAATATTTTTATCTAAACTAGCAGCAATAAATTCAGTATAATCAATATTACCAGAATTATCAGTATCAATACTTTTAAAAATTTGTTCAACATTACTTAAACTAATTCCTTTATTTTGACTAATAGCTTTTTTAACTTCTTCTAAACTTAACATTCCATCACCATTAGTATCAATTTTTTGAAAATTTTCTTTTAACTTTTTAACTTCTTCTTCACTTAATCTACTTGCAATAAATGTTAAAACAGCTTTTTTTAATTTATTACTTGAAGAATAATTTTTAAAAGAATTAATATTTATTTGTATTTTTTCACCTTCTTTAGCATTAGGAGCTAAATTTTTTAACCAAATATGATTTAATACTTGTTCATCATTTAATCTCATAAATTGATCACAAATAATACTTTTTAATAAGTCTTTAGCATCATTAGAAATATTATTCCATTCAGGAGAAGGGAAAGAATAATTTAATCTTCTAATATTTAAAAATATTTCTTCATCATCTCTCCCATTAAAAGGAGGATAACCACATAATAATATATATAATATTATTCCACATGACCATACATCACATTTTTCATCATAATAACCATCAATTACTTCAGGACTAATATAATATGCAGTTCCTACTCTATCAAACATACTTGTATTTTTTTTTTTGAAAATTAAACTTGTTCCAAAATCTATTATTTTTATATGTGTATCATCATCACTATTTAATAATAATAAATTTTCTGGTTTTAAATCTCTATGAACAATTTTATTAGAATGACAATATGAAACAGCACTCATTAATTGTTTAAATATTGTTGCAGCTTCTTTTTCTGTAAAAGGATTTCCCATTTCTGTTCTTTTTATTATTCTATCAAATAATTCTCCTCCATTACATAATTCCATTACAATATATATAAAATCTTCATTTTCATAAACTTCATATAATTTAATTATATTTGGATGATCTAATTTAATCAATATATCTATTTCTCTATTAAAGGAATCTATATCTGCTAATTCATTTTTTTGAAGCTCTTTACAAGCATATAATTTCCCTGTTTCTATATTTTCTATTTTTAACACTCGGGAATATCCTCCTATTCCTATTTCTTCTAAAATGTCGTATTTATCTTCTAAATCTCCATTCATTCTACCTACGAAAGTTTGCTTTCCAAATGTTATGTTTTTCTCTACCATTTTTTTATTTTTTAATGGATTTTTTTAATTTTTATTCATTTTTTTTTTTCTTTAATTTATATATTTTTTTTTTGTTTTTTAGGAAAAAATATTTATTTTATAATTCACTGTCTAATAGTTCATTTAATTCTCTTTCACTTCGTAAAATAATTATTTCCTGGCTTTTGAATAAAGAATTATTTTCATTTTCTAAAATAATACTTAATTTTAAATAATATCTTAACCAACATGTACCATTATTAATATTTTTCATAGTAATAGCAATTTTATTATGATTATTTAAATAAATTCTAATAGGAATAATATCATTATTATAAGGTTGTCCATCACATAATTCAAAAGAAGATAAAATAAAATTATCTATTTTATTATTAATTTTTTCATTTTTAATTAACGATAAATTAATACTATTAATTTTAACATTAACTTCACTGAAAATAATTTTACCTCTAATAGCTTCATTAATAAAAAATTTATTTTTATCTAACTGAAAAATAACTTTTATATTATGAGTACCAATTCTTCCTAAAATATGTTCTATTTTAGAATAATTAATATTAAAATAAAATTCATCTGTTATTGGTTTATGAATGTAAATTTTTCTTTCTTCATATTTTTTTAAATCAAAAATCGAAGTTGAAAGCGTTACTCTTAAATAATAAATTATTTCAAAAATTTCTCCTTCATAACTTTCAAAATTTCCGCTTATTTTTTTAAAGGAAAAATAATATGTTTTTTCATTTATTAATTCTTCATTATTACTTAATTCTTGAGTAATATATAAAAATTCTAATTTATAATCTAAATTTTTTGAACGGATTTCTCCTATTATTTCTATTTTTAAATTATTTATTTTAAAAGGATTTTTATCATAAGGTATTAAAATACATTCTCCTTTTATTTCATCATTTGTTCTAAAATATATTTTTGTATTTTGTGTTTCTTCTTCGATTTTTGTTATTGAATTTTTTGAAGGAAATAAAGCTAATTTTATTATTGGAAAATTTTGATATCCTGGTAATGAAGACTAAATTTTTTTTAAGTTTTTTTAAAAAATTTTATTTTACTAACATTCTTAATATTTTAATGAAATCAAATAGTTAAATTAATTTTTAAATTATCTTTAATAATAATTTAATATAATAAATATTTATTTATATTTTAATTCTTTCAATATTATTTCTTTATAATTTTTGAAAATTTATTTAAATGAATTTGTAACTTTAAATTTTGATTAAATATATTTTGTATTATTTGAGCTAAAGAATTAGGATTTGAAAAATCTATATTCTTTAATTCCTTTTTATTTACTTTTATAAAATATTCTTGAAGAAATTTAAATAAAGAATGATAAAAAAAAATAATATTTTCATATTTTTTCAAAAAAATTTCAATATTATGATTTATATTATTATTATTATTAATATTATGATTTAAAAATTCATCATTATCTTTTTTAACACATTCTGCAAAAGAAAATTCAATATTCTTTGAATTTTCAAAAATGTTTATTTTTTCTTTTAATATATTTAATAATTTTTTTACAAAATTATTATTATTTATAGTTATTGTAAAATTATTTGATAAAAGATTTAATAATTCATTTTTAGTTTCAATATCAATTAAATCATTATTATTTTCATTTTTAAACAAATGATATGAATTAATTATTTTATTTAAATAATTTATATTTTCTTTTATTTGTATAATTACATTATTCATAGTTTCTTCATTTTCATTTTCTAAAGGTTTATAATACTCATTTTTAATTAAATCTTTTATAAAATTATCATATTTTATAAAACTTCCATTAATATTATTAATAAAATCTTTTCTTCTTTTTTCTTCATTTTTGGATATTGTTAATAAAAAGTCTTTTAAAAGTTTATAAACTTTTGAATAATGAATTCTTTTGAAAATTTCTTCTTTAATTTCTTTTTTATATTGAATGAAATTAATAATCATATTTGGAATATGATAATTTTCATTTATTTCTTTTTTAAGAAAATCTAAGTTATTTAATTGCTCAATAAACTCATTTATTTTGAATAGAAGAATAGTATATTTATCTAATAATTGCTTATTAGTATGATAATAATTTAATGATTGATTATAATTAGAAGGAATATTTGAATCTTGATTAAAAACAATTTGTGCATTAATTTTTTCATTTATAATATCTTTATATTCAGAATATGAATTTTGAATGTTTGTAAATTTACTTTTAAAATTTAGAAAATCCTTTTTAAACTCATCTTTTTTTTTTTCTATATTTAAAATTTGATTTGTAATATTTTCGTCTTTAATATTTAATAATAAATTTTTAAATTCTTTAAAATCAGATTTACTTTCAATTATATTTATATAATTATTAAAATTTTCGAATTCTTTATTTAAAGAATTTATTTTTTGAGAAATTTGAGTTAATTTAATATTAAAGTAATTATCCAAAAGATTTTTTGATAAAAGTTGATTTTCTAAATACTTATCTATATCTTCATTTGAAGGTTCTGAACAAGAATATTGATTTTTTGGGATAATTAAAATATTTTGTTCTTTGTTTTCTTCAGAAAATATTTTTTCTTCATAATTTTTTTGATGTATTTTGATTCCTTTATCATTTATTAATAAAAATTTCTTTTCTTCTATTTTTTCACATATTAATTGAAATATTTCTTTACTATCATTTGATTTGAAATTAAATGATTTTCCACTGGAACTTATCAAAAATTTAAAAGACATTTTTTTAAACCTATTTTATATTATTTTTTTCTTTAAAAAAGTTAAAAAATTCACTTAAATTCATATATTATTTATAATAATCAAAATTATTTAATTTATTCTTAATAATTATAATTTAAAAAATAATTTATTTAAATAAATAAAAAAATAATTTATTTAAATAAATAAAAAAATAATTTATTTATTAATACATAAAAATAATTTATTTATTAATATATAAAAATAATCCAAAGAAAAAAAAAATAAATTTAAAAACTTTTATTCATATTTTATTTTATTTTTATTTCTAACTTTCTTAATATAATTAAGTAACTTAATACATTGATTAGGTTCCATGGTTTGATAAAATCTCATATTTTTATTTCTTCCAATAAGACAATAAGGAAAGTAAGGACCCCAAAAATTTATATCTTGTAATCTTTTATTAACTTCAGGATTAGTAATTTCAATATTTTTATATAAATCTTCTGAATTATTTGATACATATTTTTTTAAATCAACTTCAATATTATTTTTAACTCTTTTAGAAACATAATTTTTAGATCCTTCAGGAGGTAATAAATTATTAAATATTGTTGTTTTAAAAACTTCTTCTTTTGTTAATTCACCTTTTTTTTTTCTTAAACTTGAAGTTAATGTATTATTACTATTTTGACTATAATTTCTAATAGAATTATTACTTGAATTTAAATTATTTTTCTTAAATGAAATTTTAGTATCTTTAATATCTTCTTTATCATTTTTTTTTTCATTAAATTTTTCTAATTCTTCTTTAATATCATTTTCAATTTTACTTTGTCCTATTTTTTTAGCTTCTTCAACAGTAGGAATTTTAGTTGGAATTGAAGGTAAATAAATAGGATAATTATGTTTATATTCTTCTAATAATAATATTATATCTCTATTTGTTCCTGCATCTGTATTTATATATTTATAATTATTTAATGGAGTTTTTAATGTTATTATTTTATTATTATTTTCATCATTATTTATATTCTTTTTATTTTCTTCTTTTTCTTTTTCTATTATTTTCTCTTTTTCTTTTTCTTTTTCTTTATCATTTATTGTAAATTTTTTCAATGAAAAACTCGAATTGTAATTTGTTGATATTGTTTTAGGAGGTGAATAATAAATTTTTGGATTATTACCTAATCCTCCAAGATATGTTAAAAAATTCTCATCGCCTTTCATAGTTTTATATAATTCATTTGTATATGTTAATTTATTACTCCAAACTTCAGGTATTTTTTTATATGAATATACTGATTCTTTTATTCCTTTTTGTTTTGTTTCTCCTAATTCATTTTTATCTTTTCTTATTATTCCATCATAATTTATTAAATCATCATAAAAACCTTTATTTAAATTATCAAAATTTAATGTTTTTTGATTTAATAATCTTCCTTTTTTTTTATCTATATTAAAAGCATAATAACTTTCTGCTCTTTCTTTTGAAGCCATTTATTTTTTTTTATAACTTATTCTAATTTTGTTTTTTCAGTTTTGTTTAATTTTATTATTTTGAATTTATTTAATTAATGTATTTATTTATTATTATAAATGTCTATTTTAAATGGAAATGATTCAAATAATTTTCAAATGAAAATTTTAAGTCCTATTAATACTTTTGAATTTAATGAAAAAATTTTATATAAAAATAATTTTAACTATCCTACAAAATCAACAAGGGAAAATACTGTTAGAAATAATTTTCAAAATCAAATTGAAAATAAAATTGAATCTTATTGGGAAAAAAGATCATTAGAAAATAAAGAAAAAATGCAAAAAATTATAAATGAACAAAATATAAAAGAATTTGGTGAATTAAAGAATAAACCTACAATATCAAAAGAAAGTATTAATATTGCTAAGAAATTAAGTGATCAAGTTCATAAAAGAGATTTAAGTGGTAATAATAATAAAAATTTAAATATTAATGCTGCTGAAATTTATAATGAGATTAATATGGAAGTTTTAAGAAAAAAAGAAAAAAATGAAAAAATTAAAAAATTCAAAGAACAAATTTTAAAAAAAGAACAAGACTTACAACCATTATTTTTAAGTGAACCAAATCAAATAAAAACTAACATTAATAATAATAATAATAATAATATTAATAATAATTCTACTAATAATAATAAAGTAAATTCAAATTATAATTATTATATAAATAACCCAATAAAATATCACACATCCTTAAATTCAGAAAGACAAAATTCAATAGAAAACAATAACTCAATAATTAATTATAAATTATATAATAATACAACAATTAAATATCCTTATTTTTCTCCAAAACAAATAATTTATACAAAATCATATAATCCTATAAAAATTACAAATAATAAAAATGATTTAATTATAGTAAATCCAAATATAAGAGAAAAAAAAATAAAAAAAATTAAAAATCAAAATGAAGAACCTAAACCAATAGGTGAAAATGAAGAAATAAATTTAGATGAAGCTAAAAAAAAAAATGAAATTAATGTTGAAGATATAAAACCAATAGAAATAAATGAAACAGATTTTAAAAAATTTTTTGGAGAAGACGGAAATTTAGATACTGTAAATTTAAATCAAAAATTAAAAAATACTAAAACAGTAACATTTTTAGAACCAATGAATACTAGTTTTGCAGTAAGTAAAAGTAAAGCTTTATTATTTTCTAGAAAAGCTTCTAAAAAAAGTTTTTTAAGTAAATATGATTTAAAAAGTGAATTAAATATTAAAGGAAGAAATCCTAATAATCCTAATATATCTAAACTAATTTCTAATGTTTCTTCTATTCAACAATTAAATATTAAAAGTAATGATTCTTCTAAAAGATCTTCTAAAGAATTATTGAAAGTTCCTTCTAAAAAAAATACTAGTAATTTAAATAATAATAAAAAAGAAATATCTAGAAGTCAGTCTATTAAAAGTAATAAAAGTACTAAATCTAAAATTCAAAGTAATAATATTGGAATAATGGTTAAAGAAAGTAATGTTAGTAAAAATAAAATTAATGAATCAATACATTCTAATAAAAGTAAAGTTAGTAATAATGATGAAAGTTCATTGAAAAATAATAAGAAAAGTAACAGCACTTTAATTAATATTAGTGAAAATATTAATAATATAAGTAATAATAATTTAAATACTATTAATAAAAGTGGAAGTAATAATAATTTAAATACTATTAATAAAAGTGGAAGTATTAATAATTTAAATAATAGAGAAAGTAATAATAATCTTCATATAAATTTTAATTTAAATGATAATGAAGGTGAAATAAATATTGAGAAAAAAAGTAGTTTAAAAAAAACAAGTAATTTAAAAAGTAACTTAAGAAAAACAAATAGTTTAGAAAGTAAAAATAATGAATCAAATAATTCATATCAAAATAATAAAAGTAATATAAAAAATAGTGTTAAAAATTCATCAAGTAATTTAAGTCAAAATAAAGACTCATCATCTCTTTCAAATAATATGAATAATAAAAGTAAAAATAAAATAAATGAATCTTATCATTCTCAAATAGGAAAAAATATTATTAATGAATCTATTCATTCAGAAAAAAATAATAGTTTTATTAAAATTGAAGAATCTTCTCCTACAAAATCAATTAACAACGAAGAAAAAAATAATGAAAGTTCATTAAGCAATAAAAGTAAAAAAAATAAAAGTAGAAGTAATAAAAGTAATATTGAACTTTTAAATTCTAATAGTTCAAAAAATAATTTTCTTCATTCTAATTCAATTAATTCTAATAATAGTAAAAATAAAAATTCAAAAACTAATTCTATTAAATCTAATAGAAATAACGTTAATAATCCTATAAGATTAAATACTGATAATAGTCAAATTTCTAAAAAATTAAGTCAAAAGAATTCTTTAATTTCTATTAAAGAAAAAATTGAAAATGAAAATAATAATAATGAAAGTTTTAATAATGAAAATAATAATAATAATAATAATAATGAAAATAATAATAATGAAAATAATAATAATAATAATAATAATGATTATATAGAATCAAAACCAAAAAAAAATAATTATAAAGACTATGAATTTGATGATAATAATAATAAATTTGCAGATATTGTTATTTCAAAAATAAAAGGAAATTTAGAAAACAATGAAAAAATAGAAAATGATATTTTTAATAAATTTGATAATTCTAATTTTAATGAAAATAATCCTTGGTTAAATTTTAGAGAAGAAAATAATAAAAGATTACAAGATTTAAATAAATATAAAATAGATTTTATTGAAGAAGATCCTAAGCAATTATCTGAAGAAAGTAAAAAAATAATTTCTAGAACAATGAAATTAAAAGTTACTAATAATTTTATTAATGGTGAATATAATAATTTTGATTCTAAAATTAATTATTTAAATCAAAGATTAGATTTAAATAATGAAAAGAAAAAAAATTTACTTTCAAATTTTTAATTTTATTTGACAATGTTAAAATATAATTTTTTTTATTATTAAACCTTTATATAAATTAATATTTTTATTCCCTTTATTATTATTATTTAAATGATTAATATAAACATAAAAAAAAATAAAATTAAAAAAGTAATTAAAAAACTTAAAAAAAAAAAAGAAAAAAATGTATTGGTTTTTTTTCTTTTCTTTATTAAAACTAATAATTAATTCAGGATGTGGATTAGATCCTCCTTTTAATTCTTCATATTGTTTTAACCGTGATCCTTCAGAAAATAGAACATGTTGTTTCTTATCAAATTCAAATAGGAAAATGTGTCATTTATTTCCAGATAGAAATATAACTGAGAATAAAACTATAGAAATAAATAATGAAATATTTAATGTAGAATGTAATTTTGATGATTCTTTAAGTTTAATGGGTTATCCTTGTGGTGAAAGTGATGATGTTACTTCTTTAGAAAATTGCACTGATTATTCTCTTGTTAATAATCCTTGTTGTTTATATAATAATTCTTTCACTGGAACTCTTACTTGCTTTTATATGGGAAGAATTACTCAAACTTCTTTGCTTAGTTATGATAAAGATATTATTAATTGTTCTTCTAAGTTTTTAAAAAGGAATTTATTTATTTTTATTTTTTGGGGATTTTTATTTTTGGGATTATAAATTATTTTATATTTTCTTTTTTTAAATGTTTTTGTTTTGTTTTTTTAAATTATGACTTTTTAAAATATAAAATATATAAATTATTGATTTTATTTGTTTTTTATTCTCCTGCAATAAAAGAAATACCATCTAATGATAACCATCCGTTCCCTTCTTTAAAAGGAACAACATTTCCATCTGCTTTTATATCAACTCTAATTAAAGCATCATTTGACATTGTTGTAAAAATTAATTGTCCTTTTGGTCTTAAATTTTCAGGTAATTGACAAATTGATTGATTTAAAGTACAATTTATTAATCCACTTAATTTAATTAAATTATTTCTCAATTTATATACTTTAAATGGATTAAATCCACTTCCAAAATTTGAACCTTGCAACAACGCAACATTTACAATTTCTATTTTATCTTCATTTGCTTTTTTTAATTCTGCATTTTCTGCTTTCAGTACATTTATTTCTTTTTTTAAATCTTCATTTACTATAGATAAATTTTCTAATTTTTTTTTTAATTCTTCATTATATTTATATAAATCTTCATTCATTAAATATAAATTTTCAACTTTTTCATTAATATCTATTTCTTTTTCAGGAATATTTATTTCTTTAAATTCAATATTAATATATTTATTTAATTGAATTGAAATATATTGTTCACTTACATTAAAAATATACAATTTATTTTCAATTGAATTTAATATATAAATATAAGCACCTTGTATATTCTCATATGCTTTAAATAAAGTACTTATATCATCAAGTTCACTTTTTGAAAATTCTTTTTCATAAACTTTTAAAGGTTTCTCAATTTTACATTTAATATTTATATCCTTTTCATCACAAGATATATTTAATAAATAAGATTTTCCATCTTTTTCAATTGTAAATGAATTTACCAATTTACTTTTAGGAGTTAATTCAGTCATTAACAATTATAAAAATTTATTAAAAAAAATAATAAAAAAATAATAAATTATAATCCAGCAAAAAAAGATATTCCATCAAATGATACCCATTCATTTCCATAACTATAACTATTACTTGAAGGAATAATATTTCCATCAGATAATATATTTACTCTAATTTCACTTCCTTTTGATCTACAAGAAAAAATTAAATTTTTTTTTGGTCTACAACCTTCTGGTAAATGACATATTGATTTGTTATAATTACAAATTAATACTCCACTTAATTTAATTATATAATTTTGAAGTCTTTATATTTTAAATTGATTATATCCTTCTTCATAATTTTTTCCTTGTTTTAATTGGATATTTATTATTTCTATTTTTTTTAATTTTTCATTTTCTAATTGAAGTGAATTTACCTTTTTTTTTAATTCTTCATTTTCTAATTTTAAATTATTTATTTCTTTTTGTAAATCATCATTAATAAATTTTCTACTTTTTCTAAAATTGCATTATCATTTTTTGTAAGAATAAATTCTTTAAATTCAAAGTTATAATATTTATTTAGTTTTAATTTAAAATATTGTTCACTAATGTCAAAAGAAAATTGTTTATTTTCTAATGTGCTATTAATATAAGTAAATGCTTCTTTAATTTGATCGAATGATTTAAAAATATTACAAATTTCTTCAAGTTACTTTTTTGAAAATTGCTTTTCATAAAATTTAAAAGGTTTATCAATTCTAAATTTTATTGAAATGAAATTTAAATTACATGATAAATGTAATATATAATATTTTTCATCTTTTTCAATCTTTATTGAATTTGATAATTTAATTCCTTGAGCATTATTCATTTAAAATATAAAAATTTTGAAATAAAAAGATTAATGAATTTAAGGTTAATAATTATATATATTGAATAAAAAAAATGTTTCAATAAAACAAAAAAAAATTATCTCTAATTTAAGCAATTAAAATTTATAATATTAAAATAATAAATAAAGAAAAATTCTTTTAACTTTTTATTAGAAAATCATTTTTAAATCATTAATTTAAAAATACTTTTTTCTTTTTTTTAACACTATTAATTAACATTTAATTATTTCTATTTGATTAGATTCTTTTTCATAATATAATTTATAAAATTATTAATTAAGAATCAATCTTTTTCAATTTAAATTTAATCAATAAAAATAATAAATAAAAAAAATTATTCATTGGATAACAATTAGATTATATATTTCCTTTAAACATTTATTTACTTAAATATTAATTTAATTTTTCTATATAAATTAAAAAAATAAATGAATTAAAAAATAAAAATTATAGTTTTTAAAATATTAAAATTCATTATCATCATTATCATCATTATCACAATCATCAAAATCATTATTTAAAATTTCATTATTAATTCCAATTAAAATATCTTTAAATTCTTTTAAGCATTCATTAGTAACTTTATCAAACATTTGAACATAATTATTAGTTTCACATAATAAAACAGATTCATAATTATTTTTCATAATTTCACATACATCATATTCTTGAACAATAATATTTAAATTATCCCATTTTCCTTCTTTTGCATTTTTTAAAGTTTCTGTTACTTCATTATATTTTTGTATAAAATTAATATAATTATCAAGACTTGAGCAAATACCATTAATTAAACTTATTAAAGCTTCTAATTTATTTTTTAATTTTAAAGCAATTTTATAATTTTTTTTATTTGAATTTGATATTTTTTTCGCAATTTTTGAATTTTTTGATAAATTTTCTTTTGAATTTTCAACATTTTCAAAAGAATCTTTTAAATAAAATAATAAATCTGATAAGTCTTTATGATTTTCTTGTTCTATTTTTATACTATTAATATAATCACACATTGAATTTTTTATTTCTTCATATTTTTTTATTATATTTTTATAATGAATTGACATTTTTTTTATTAATATTTCACTATCATTTAATTTTCTTATTTTATTTCCATTTCCTAAATAATTTAAAACAGTAAAAAATTTATTTTTAATTATTTCACCTGTTGAAGAAGAAAAATTCGGAATATTTTTTTCAATTTTTAGAAAGTAAGTTTCATCGAAATTTGCATCGTTAATAAATTTAAAAAATTCTTTAGTATCTTTTATTATTTCTTGATTGTAAATAAAATTTAAATAAAATTCTAATTGTAATCTTCTATCATTATAAAATTGATCATTATAATTCATTATTTTAATATAAGGATTTTTAGGAGTTAATTTAGGAATAACAACATAAGGATATTTAATTTTTAATTTATTATTTAATTTATCGAAATTATCATATCTTCTTAAACATTTAAATTCTTTATTTCCTAATTTATTTACAAAAATAATTTCATATAATTTATGTGAACCAATATAATCTTTTACATTTTCTTTTTCTGATATAATAAAAAATTCTTTATCTTTTAAATATTCTTTATTTTTCTTTAATATTTTATCAAATAAATTGATAATACTATTATCTGTGAAATTTAAATTATTTATATTTTTCACATTTGAATTTAATGGTTCTTTAATTTCTGAATAACGAATTTCTATAAAATCATTATTTTTATTTATTTTATTTTCTAAGTTTGAATTTTGAATCACTTCTTCTGCATCAAATATTGATACTTTCATGTTTGGATTTTTTATTATTTCATTATTATTATAATTATTGTAATTAACTTCTTTATTTATGTTAAAATCATTATTATTATTGTTTTCTGATTTTTTTATAAAGTTTTCATCTATTTTTATATAACTTATTTCTGTTTTTGAATGTATTTCAAAGTCATTTTCATTTTTTAAATTGTCTTTTTTTTCTTTTTTAATTTCAGAATTTTCCATTTTTGAATTGTTGATTTCAGTATTTTCAATATTTGAAAAATTATTATCTTCTATTTTTTCTTTTTTAATTTCAGTGTTTTCAATATTTGAAAAAGTATTATCGTCATCATTATTTTTTATTTCTTTTATTTCTTTGTTTTTTTCATTATTATTATTTGATAAATTAGAGTTTTCAAAGTTAGTATTATTATTAATATCATTATTAGAATGCTTTAATTTATATTCTTCATTTTCTTTTTTATTTAAATCTTCATTATTATCATATTTCATTTTAAGAACTTCAATATTTTCAATTATAGGATATTTAATTTCTTCATCATCTCCTTTTTGAGTTTCAAATTCTTTTTTTTCTTCATTAATATTTTCTTTTTTTTCTTTAAAGGTAAAAGTAGGATATTTAATTTCTTCATCATCTCCTTTTTTAGTTTCTTCTTTTTTTTCTTCATTAATATTATTTTCTTTTTTTTCTTTAAATGTAAAAGTAGGATATTTAATTTCTTCATCATCATCTTTTTTAGTTTCAAATTCTTTTTTTACTTCATTAATATTATTATTATTTTCTTTAAAGGTAAAAGTATGATATTTAATTTCTTCTTCATCATCTCCTTTTTTAGTTACAAATTCTTTTTTTATTTCATTAATATTATTATTTTCTTCTTTTTGTAAAGAATAATTAGGATATTTATTATTATTATTAATCTCATTAATATTTTTTTGATTATTATTTCTTTCCTCATTATTACTATCTAAATTAATTTTAGGGTAAATTAATCCATCAACTTTACTTTCATCATTAATAACATTATTATTTTCATTCTTTTTATTTTCTTTAAAAATATATTTAGGATTTTTACAAATATCACTTTCATCTACGATTGAATGATTTTTTATTATTTTATTTTTTTCATGATTATCATCTTTTACAATTTCTATAAATTCATGTTCAAATTTTTCTTCTTTTACAATATCTTTATTTATTGGAATTTCCATTAAATTATCATTTATATTTGAAATTTGTTTTTCTTCTAAATTCTTTTTTTCTTCTTCTTTTGGAGTTTCTTCATTCATTAAATTTTTATTTTCTCTTTCATTTATTATTTCTTTTATTAATTTTTCTTTTATTTCAGATTCTAAATTTTTTTTTTCTAAATCTTTTACATTTGAATTATTCATATTTTGATTTTCTAAGTTTTCATTTTTTTTTATTTCTGAAGTTTCTTTATTATTTTTTTCTTTGTTATCTAATGAACTATCTAACATTTCATCATTTTTTTCTAATTGTCTTTGTGATTCACTTAAATTTTTTTTTTCTTTAATTTCACTATCATCACTAATAATATTTTCTTTATTATCATTATTATTATTATTTTCTTTTTCTTCATTTAAATTATTTTTACTTTCTTTTTTTTTATTTTCTATTATTGTATTATCATCAATGTATTTATTTCCAATATCATTTAAATTAATGAATTTTCCAACATCAATTTCATTTTTTTCACTTTGAACGCTGTGAAAACCAAATTTTTTATTCTTTATTATTTGACTATCATATAATCTTATTTTTTCTTCAATTCCACTTGAATTAACATAACTTATAATTTTACAAGGAATATTTTCATTTTCTTTTTCTTTTAATTGTTTTTCTTTTTCTTTTTCTTTTTTTTCCATATTTTCTTCATCTATACTATAATGAATTTCAAAATTATTTTTATCTTCTTCAACTTTAAATTCATTATCCATTTTTTTTTATTATTAATATTTATTATAATATTCATTTATAAAACAAATCAATATTAAATAACTATATTTAAGTAATAAATAATATTTTTAAATGTATATAATATAAACTTTAATCATAAATTATATTTTAATTAAAGAAAATAAAAAGAATATAAAAGGTTTTTATTCTGTTTTTTTTTTTTTTTTTGTTATTTTCCTTTGGTTAATAATA
>JAEEGK010014413.1_pt1 | contig 17668 bp, 19 predicted proteins | sample 8958771 | NCBI WGS metagenome assembly JAEEGK01 (sample SAMN16246547, study PRJNA631951) | gut metagenome | biome: gut microbiome; feature: rumen; material: SC-attached | host: Bos | place: Iran: Karaj | collected 2018-10
GGGTATGTATAGTAAAAACTAAAAACACCCGCCCAACTTCCCACACTGAGCGGGCAGAAATAAGTAACGAACTTGTAACCAAATCTGACTACACTGTAACGAAAAATGAATTGACAAGAGAGGTTGAGATATGGTACAATATAAGTACCGAAAATGGAAAAAGGAGATGGCATGTATGGCACGCAAACGAATTAGCAAATGGGATAAGAACTTGCGGAGTGTAATAAAAGCACAGAACGAAGCCATAAAAAGAGTTAACGAATTACGAGCCGCAGGATGGCATGTACCGGAAGAGGTCATGACAGAAATTCGCAAGCCACTAAAATCAAGGTACACAGAGGCACAAGCCAGCAAAGCCAGAAACACAATATTTTCAAAACGGCACATAAATTATACGGCATATATAACGGTAGGCAACCAGAGGGTTAGAAGAAGCTCTAATTATGATATGCCGTATTTAACAGCTATCAATAAAGTCTTACAAACACCAAACGGAACGGAACAACTCACAAAGACTATGGTCAGAGATATGAAGAAAACATTGTCTCCGACAGAAGGAAGCCCGTCAATTACGAAAGCGGCACAGTGGGTGGAACTATTATCAAGTTTACAGAAAGAGTCAGGGGTAAGATTGTTACCTCCGGGCAGTGTAACAAGACTTACGCCGAAAGCGCACGAATTAGATATTGACCCTAAAGCTCTTGAAAATGCAATACATAAATCGAAGATATGGTCATTCAGGGAAGTCGGACAATATGTATACGAGGATACCCCAGACATACGAGGCGATAGACAAGAGCAGATTGCCAAATCTAAGTTATCATTGCAAAAACGGTTTAACGCCTCACCAAGAGCTACAGAGGCGCTTTATGATTTTTTTGCAAATTCTACATATTGGAAACACTTAAAAAGCAAAAACCGGGCAGATGTATCCGAACAGATTGTGTCGACATTATTATCCGTAGATATGTCATCTACCAATTTCGACGTCAATGAACTTGACCGTAGATTATCAGCAGGAGGAGACCCGGTGCGTGTCGTTGAGGATTATGTTAGAGAACTAATTCATCCTGAATTCTATTAAAGAAGGCATATAACAAGAAGGTATATATCATGAAAGAACGCATCACACCCATTTGGGATTATACAGAATTAAGGCGCATCGCGTGGGAAATAAGTAAAAAGAACAAAGGAAAATATTCAGAACACCATTGCAACACAATAATCACATTTGACATTGAGGCAAGTAATGGGTACAGACAGCCTGACAATACAGTGATAGGTTTTGACCATGATTTAAGTGATAAACACCCTGAATATTACGGTTTGGCGTCACCCAAGAAACAGAAGGAATACGGAGATATTGAGCCCGTAGGAGCAATGTATGTATGGCAGTGTGCTATAGACACTATTAAGGGTATTAAGGTATTTATGGGGCGTACGTGGGACGAGTTTGCAGAGTTTTTAACTGAATTGACAGAAGACGTCGCTTTGCAAGCCAATAACCGCAGTAGTAGTTTAGGATACCCGGCAAGGTCTTTAGTGTTAAAAGCACTTAAAAAGATTAAGAGACCTGAGATTCACATATATATTCATAATCTACCATATGAATTTCAATTTTTGCGAAACTTATATAATGACGATTTTGCCAATTATAAGAAACGCCCGAAAGTGTTCGCGAGAAAAAGCAGATCGCCTATGAAAGCTTCAATTACAAGCAACTTTTGTAAGGTAACATTTCATGATACATATTCGCTTACACAAAAAAGCCTTGAAAAATGGGGCGAGGATTCTAACTTACCAGTACAGAAACTGAAAGAGCCGAAAGGATTTTACGATCCGATTAGAACGCCGGAGACACCGCTTACAGATGACGAAATCAAATACTGTATTAACGACGTTGTAACTATGGTATACGGTATGAGGGAATACAAGAAGAAATACGGCGGATTAGAGAATATAGTTATGACACAGACAGGAGAAATTAGACGGAAACTGAAAACAAGTGTTTCGCTATTAAATCCTGATTGGGCGTCTAAATGTAGCGAGTTTTATAAACATTTAACATTTCCGGTTTATAGAGATTTATGTAGTGCGTTCGTCGGCGGATGGACGCATGCAAACGCCATGTATATGGGCAAAATACTTGAAAACATTCGGTGTTTCGATTTTCGCAGTAGTTATCCAGCGGTGATGTGTTCATGTAAATTCCCGACAGGCACATGGGAAAAAGCGACATACGAGGATATGCGCGAAGAGGCGAAACGAGATTACTCAGATAGAAACTATGCATATTTCATAAGAGCTAAATTTTATAATGTTAAAAGCAGACTCCATAACACGTTTTGGAGTTCATCGAAGTGTGTTGAAGGTTCACTCAAATTTGAAGGAGACGGAGACGGAGCAGTAGATAACGGTAAGATATTCAAATGTGCCGAAATGGAAGCCATCATGACCGACCTTGATTTTGAGCGCTTTATCAGGTGTTATGAGTGCGACGTTACACCGGTCTATGTGTACAAAACACAAATAGAATATCTCCCGAAAGAAATGATAATGCTAATTCTCAGCTACTATGGATACAAGACGAGCCTAAAAGGGGACGACTCAAAGGCAAGTTTATATGCAGAATCAAAACAATTCATAAATTCAATATACGGTGTTATGGTGTACAAAGAGTTCAGCGACGAGATAAAGTTCAACGGCACGTGGAATTTAGACGAGATACGGACCGACCTTACAGTTGAAGAATTTATGATACAAAAAGCTAACATGCAGGATAAAATAGACTTATTTGGCATGTACTCTGTCGGAGTGTGGGTAACAGCTCACGCTCGAAATAGATTATGGGACGCAATAGACCATTTTGACAACAAAACAGTATATTGTGACACAGACAGTATCAAAGGAAAATTCACAGACGAAGACCTATTGTGGTTCGACAGCTACAACGCTAAAATCGAAGCAGAATGTGAAAAATGTGCACAATATCATCGTATCAATATCGATTTGTACCATCCTAAGACGCCGAAAGGAGTAACAAAAGAGTTAGGATATTTCGATAGAGAAGATGATTGCATATATTTTAGAACATTAGGCGCAAAAAGATACGTTGACGTAATAGTTGACGAAGGACAACAAATATTATGTGCTACAATCGCCGGACTTCCTAAAAAATCGGGCGTTGATAAATTAATGAAGTTAGGCAAAGGGGATTGTTACAAGGCGTTATCTAAATTTAATGCCAATATACAATGGAACATACACGAATCAGGAAAGCTCACAGCGTATTATAATGACGCACAACCGGAGATGATATGGGTAGACCGTGACGGTAACCGTTTTAAGTCGCATGACAAGTACGGGATATGTTTAGCTCCGACGTCATTCGATTTGGGTGTTACCGACGAGTATACATTATTCTGTCAAATCATATCAGGAAGTCCCGATTATTCTCCATGGAGTGATACAAAAATTTTTCGAAATATCTATTGACAAACGCTACAAAATATGCTATCATATAGATAGTGAGAGCCCACCCACCCTTTCGCGGCATTCTAATATATACCCTTTCTTTCTTTCGTGGAAAAAGCCCGCAGGCAACAGCCTGCGGGTTTTTCTTTATATCATAAAACATTTAATACTGCTGATTTTACGGTAATATCACAGAATCTAACAAGCCCGCGATAATAAGCGTCACGCAATTTAGTGAACGGCAACGCATAACGAAGCGTCGGTATATCTTCAACAACAGTAGGTGTTATATTAAATACAGAGGTACATGTCTTGTCCCAAGTTCTCGAAATGTAATAGTAACACATATCGGGATAGTAATACATGCCATATGTATCGTTACCGTTAATAAACAGATGATGACAATAGCCCCTACCCCAGTTATTAGGTTTCTCGATACAAGCAAAATCATCATTAAGCCAAGTATTGTCAATGTTTGAGCAAATTTGTTTATTCTTTGCAAATGCAACATTAAATCGGCTCTCTCTTTGTTGCGATGCTGAAAACTCATTGACGAAACGCTCCAATACAAAACCTCTTCCCCGCAACCAGTGAGTATTACTTTGCAACTTACCAGTGATACCAAGCTCAACGAAATATGGGTTTTCAATACTCATAGAGTTTGACAGTAGGAGCACAGGCAAATATCGGCTCGCACTACCCGCCTCGCCCCTCGCAACAGTAGTATGCAAGTTGGTGAACTTATTCACTTCATCAGGACAATAATTACCCTGAAACTCATCCATCAAAACAATGTTTACATCTCTGAATAACGCACTGTATACTTTCAGGTTATCAGCAGTGTTTAACGGGATAGTAAATCCCATCGGTGTAAGTTCCTCTATCGGGCCGTCTCCATAGTCTACGCTACGTTTCAAGTGTAATGTGAAATAGTCACCAGAGGGGCAAGGCTCTTCAACAATAGTATATTCACTATAGTTATCGCGCAAGACGGCATCAAAGCAACCAAGAGCCACATTCTTTGCGCGGTTTTTTGATTTACATAATATAATAATCTGATCGATATAACCAGTCAAAATGCCATGAATAATAGCCCATGTTGCGTTGTATGTTTTACCGGCGGATCTGTTACTACATGCAATGAAAATTTCAGGCATTTCACGGTCCAAGTCTTTTGTATTTAGAAGAGGGGCACAGCACCAAAATTTATCACTACGCAAGAAATCCACCGTTTTTAGGTGTTCGAAAAATCGTTTCATTCGGTCATAATTACTTATTTTCATGATAACGAACTCCCCTTCAAGAACCGCACACCTTTATCGAACAAGTTTTCGATAAACATAGAGCTTTCAAGAGTGGATGCTTCTACGCTCATGCCTGTTGTTCGAACATATGTTGACAATTTACCGTCAACGGTTGCATAATGCGGGGAGCCGGTCCAGACACGAGGTTTACCAACACGCATGCTATTATAACCGAACATATTCAGGTATTTAGTATATTGTTGCAAGACATCGCTTCTAAGAGTTGCAATTTCAATATAGAAGCCGACTTTTTGCAGGTAGTATTGAAGATAGCCGGAGCCGGAACCCGCGTGATAGCTCGAAGCCGCAAAAGCACCTCTTGCATGGGGATACATAAAGGAGTTTTCTGCCCCGGTTGTTATTTTGTGTACATCAGCTATATCAGCGTCGGATCTCATATGCCCCTCAGCTTCTGTACCGATATTTGTACCGAAATTGAACAAACTACGAGCGACGCTAACAGCCCCACTAAACATACCGAGAGGATTAAAGCCCCCGCCAAATAAACCTTGCCCGGATTCACCGGATGAATTCATACCTTGTGTACCGCCGACAAGTCCTTGAACCAAGTCAGCAGATTTGTCAAACCTTGATGACACACTGCCGTTTTGTACGATATTCTGTTGATACTGCGAGGATAAATATGTCAAAAAGCCGTCAGTTGCAAACCCGGCTTGCGGATATCCCGAATACTCGATACGTTCATCAAAATTATAATTAACGCCGGGATTGAGTGTTGGACCAACGCCACTGCTTGCATTTTTATATCTGTACGGAACAAGAGCGGTTGTAGGTATTGCAGAAGCGTCACCGAACACTTTAAACTCGCAGTGATGACCTGTTTGATAGTCTGAGTAGAATTTTGTTATATCATACTCTTTCGTCGAACCGTTAGCCGTAATAACTCTGATATACCTAAACGGGAATGTATTAAGTTTCGGATCTACGCCGGTCATAGGTTTCATCGTCATGTCAAGGTATAAAGGCCCCCCTACATGCTGGTCACCGGTTATAGCCTTAAATACCCATGCGGGCAATACATAAAGCCCTATAATGCACGAGGATAGATCGTTAAAGGTCAGAAGGTCAATGACTTCTTTCATTCTGTCAACGGCGGTCTGTTCTTGTCCTGTTGTTATTGTGATACCGCCAAACGCAAAGGGGCGAGCAAACCCATTGCTCCACTGATTAAACATAGTTGTGTCCGTAACTTCCGGCGGCGTTAAATTGCCCCAGTAGTCAACAGAGTTTTTCAGCGTATCCCATTTTTGCGAAGCGGCGGACGCGTCAGTATCCAAATTACGGGGATTAAACGGACTGATACATATCGTTAATATCTGCTGAGTTGCCTCTGTAGCATAGGGAAACCGGAGTCTCCAAGCTTGATCTGTATTCGCTAAACCATATTGACCGACATCATCAGGATATTGTGCCTCAAAGTCAGTAGAAACTTCCAAAGGCTCCGAAGTCAGCAGCTCCGGAATATCTGTTCTCCATGGATTTGCAACCGCCTGTTGATATTGTGACTCGCTCAAATGTTCGCGTTCAATTTTACAATCACGGCACGTCGCGGAGAAACAATCTGTCTGATACCAGTCAATTTGGTAATAAATGTCAGTAGTGACGTTGTTTACATACTCCCATGATTTAATGTATGCAAAAAACACCTTATTTTCAAAAGCGGGATTTCGAAAAGCAATATAGTTGCATTGATTAACTACACTCGTTGAAATTTCAAGTCTCAACGCCCTGCTTTTACGCATGTACGAACATTCGACCTTTGAAGCGACTCTATGAGCGGCAAAGTACGCGGACTGCTCTTCAGCGTTTTCAAACTTGATTTGAATTCCCGCATGAGGATCTATGTCAACATGACTATAGAGCTCCACAACTCCATCAGGTTGAATATTAGGCATATTACTCTCTCCTTTCTAACGTCTCCATATCATCAAGCCACACATCACCCGTGCCGTTACCGTGATAAGTGTGATATATAGCATGTATTTCTTTGAATTCACCGAGTTGTTCGGCGGTTGCATATCCTTGTTTCATACATACGGCATGCAATTCTTTCAACTCTCTACGCATAAGAATTTTCATTGCGTTGTTGTCATTTTTCTTTTCTTCACGATTTGATTTAAGAATATATACGAGATAGCCCGCAAGCCCTGTTGACAGGGCTGCGAACGTTGTAGTAACTATCTCATTCAACATATAGAACATCTCCCGCATATATCAAATTCGGATTCTTAATGTGGTTCAGTTTTACCAACGCATTAACGGTTGTACCGAATTTGCGGGAAATTCCCCATAATGTGTCTCCGGATTTAACGGTATAGGTTTTACGGACCGGAGTTACCGCCGGTAACATTTTTCTGTTAACAATTTTCTGTACTTTTGAATAACGAGCACCTAATGCTTTAACGCGGTCAACGCCGTCGCCGAAGTGACCGGCAATGACCATATCAGCCAGTTGTTCATCGGTATACTTTGACAAATCAATCTTGTCGTCAGACTCTGACGGCGCGGGTTTGGTCTCCCCTGTTTTCAAGATAGACGTGTTGTACATATAATTCAAGTCAACATCGCCGTTAATACCGGAAATGCGTCCTATTGAAGTGTACTGATGAATATCAGAACCTGCGGGGCGAGAACAGAGCGTACCGTCGTTATTGCCCCAATATGCAATCCACTTGCTCACATTATGCTCGCCGACATAATTTCGGAACCAGTGCGAGGTTGTATAGATACCCGGCGTAAGTCCCGCTTTCTTAATTTCAGCGATCCATGTTTTAGCTACGGTGTACGCCACATTTGCCAAGCGGTCCTCTTCAAAGTCAATGTAAACAGGCAATTGCAATTGTTTACCTTTCAACACTCTGATACAGTGCTCAGCCTCGCTTTTAGCCATAGCAGAATTAGCCGCGTAAGAGTAAATGTATGCTCCTACGGGGATACCTGCCGCTCTTGCATGGGTGTAATTATATTCAAAAGTGTTATCGTCCTGCGACGGTATGTTCGAACCATATCCGAGACGAAGTATTGCATATTTAACCCCGGCCCTTTTGACTGCGTTCCAATCAATGCGACCTTGAAATGTAGATACATCTATACCCAACATATACGTCACTCCTTATTATAGTTATAACTTGCGATACCCAACACCGCGCCCAAGAAAGCGTCAACAGCAGTGATGGTACCTACCACTTGCTCACCGTACGGAAAACCCCATATTGCGGCTAATGCAAAATAAAGGGTACCGAGGGCGGGGAGCACAATTTGCGCGACATATTTCAATATGTCATATACTTTGTTGCTCATAATAATAACCTCCGTTTATACATAATACATTTCCATTGAATGTTCACCGTAACGAACATCACCAACGGAATAAAGATTTACATAACTTCCTGCTGTAAAGTCAATTGATGACGCTTGTCTTGACCCAAGGTATACTTTAGGCTTGTTGTCGCTAATACTTTCTAAGATTTTTGCCTGTAGAATAGTATCCGGGGCTGAATTTATCATATCGGCTAAACGTGCCGGGTATACGCTCGCTACAGGTCCCGCCGCCATATAATCGCCTTGACGCCATCTCCATAAATGGTGTTGCTGAGACCATATAGGATATAGATCGTCGCCCGCACCCCATGTTAGTGAAGATGCTTCAGGGACTCCCGGCAGAATTAGCGACATTATAAAATCACCGTCGTGTGTTGTCTCCGCTTGATTCCAGTAAAATGTGAATGCTTTAACCGTTGTCAAATCTTCTAACTGTCTATACCCATTAAACTCAATCCATGCCAGAGGCCACACCGACCCGCGCCCAATACTTGTAATAGCTTTTTTACCGCCTGTTACTAAATCAACAGGACCCGGCCAATATTCAGTATACGGCAAAGGCGGGTGTTGTCCAGAGCCACCTTGACCTTCAATCCTGATGATCTCGTTTTTTATCAATTCTCTTATGTGCCGCTCCGTCCACTCACGACCCATTCCGGTGCAACTCCTTCCATACTCTACGTACCAATTCGCGAATGTGAGCTTCTGTCCACTCTCTCATACCATTCACCCCTTTATAATAGAAAAAGAGGTAATGCCGAACAACCTGCTTATTAGTCAGAATACGCACCGAGCACCGTTTTCAGGCGAATAACCCTCAGCACGTGAGGTTCGTACATCACCTCTATGCTTTCATTATATCATAAGATTACAACTTTGTCAACAATTCTGTTACGAATTTGTAACTTCTTCGTTTTCAAGCTCTGCCACTCGTGCTTCGAGCTCCTTTACTTTCTCAAAGAGAAAGTTCAGTTGTCTGTAATATGTCATAGACGGGTCATATTCAGCGGGCCAGAACAAATTGTAATCAAATATGGCGTTGTAGTTTTTAGGCATATTATCACCTCTTAAAATATAGGAGTAATCAGGAAGTTTGCGGGGTCAGTAGGTAACTCGTTTATTGTTTTGATCCATTTTACACATTTGTATGAACCAGATAATACGCTGTTTCGAGTATAATTGGTTTTATACGCTTGGTATATCTGTTCCAGTTCGACAAGCATGACGCCGATGGGGTACGCAAGGGGATTTGAGGCGCCATCTTTCAACCAAACACAATACCCTTTCATAATCTTAGGGGGACATACCCATGGTTGTTGCATTGTTACAGACTTTGGTGGGCGGATACTTAGTGGAATGTTTGTACATAGCAGTGGGTTATTAGCGTCATCAGGAATACCTTGCGTTGCCATCTGCGCCACTTGCCGGTCAATTGTTGATAACGGGGTGTTGTTATAGGCGATCCATTCATTGTCACGAGCATACATATACCGTGTGTAGAAAGGATTGCTCCCCGTAGGACCTAAGTATGATGGAACACCTGCATATTCTTTATATTGTGAGAATAAATCGTTCATCCATACCGTTTTTGTATATATCGTCTCAAATACGGGAGTTCCCCCGGAAACGCTTATGGGTAAGTAGAAAGATGCTGACCCGGAGGTGTTATCTAATAAACTCATCGTCTGCGGGGTTCGTGCCAAATAGAAGATAGTTGACGCTGATGCTGCTTGTGTCGTATTATTTCTGTTATTATAAATTACATTGCCCGCGTTTACTTCTATGGCTTCCGTCCCGCCGCCACCTGAAGCTGATATGACGTTGTTCTCGATAGTAATGTTCGCCCCTGCCGTGAGTTGGTCCTGTTTGCCTGCCACGTCCGTCTGAAGCTGTGTTATGCTTGCGTTTGTGTTTGTACGTAAGGTGTTAATGGCTGAGGTGTTGGCGTTTACGTCGAGCCTCAATGCCTGATCTGCCGTTTCTCTTGCTGAGGTTTCGGATGATAGGTTAGTTGTCAGAGTTTGTTGCCCTGTCTGTAAGGTTGAAATATCTGTTTGTGCCTGTTCAACGTCATCTTCCACGTCGTCCACTCTTGTTGTGAGGGCGGTGAGATCGGCTTGAATAGCGGCGTCTTGTGTTGCCATGTCGCTTTTCGCGTTTTGAATAGCGGTATATATGCCGGATGATTTAACGCCATTTTGTGAATTTTGTGTGACGTCGTTGTCAAGTGTTATGGATCCCCCGCCTGAGGCTGATATGACGTTGTTCTGTATCGTAATATTTGTGCCTGCGGTAAGCTTGTCTTGTTTACCTTGGATGGCTGTTTGCATGCCTTGAACTGTCCCTGATAGCTGAGACGTATCGGTTTGCAATTGTGTTATGTTGCTTTCCGCTGTGTCAAGCCGCGTTTTGATATGATGGATAGACGTGGTGTGTGACCTTTGCGTTATTTCCAATGTGTTAACATCTTGTTGCAAAGTTGTAACATTTCCCTCGGTAGTTGTTTGGGCTGTTTCTACTGCGGTCAGTCTTGTGTCAAGAGCGGCGTCCGCGCCCTGATAGTCGCCTTCCACTCTTTCGATCTCGTCTTCCATATCCCCGCGTAACGTGGTGACGCTTGTCGTTGACGCTTTACCGGCAAGCTCGCCGTCAATGCGGTTGATGTCGGTTGTATGCTGAGTTTCTACCGCTGTTTTAGCCGTCTGAATGGCATTATATATACCCTCTGATGTGACAGCGTGTTGCGAGTTCGGTGTTACGGTGGTGTCAATGTCGATTGTACCGCCGCCGCCTGAGGCTGATATTACGTTATTCTGGATAGTAATGTTAGCACCTGCTGTGAGTTGGTCCTGCTTCCCGGCGATATCTTGTGCCATTTGTGTCTGTTCCGCGAGAACATTTGCGACGGCGGTTGTTACGCCTGTAACTCTGCCGTCTAACGCGTCTATGGCTTGGGCCTGTGAGTCAGTCGTTGTTTCAAGACCGAGTATGCGGGTGTTGTAGTCTTGGAGTGTCGTTCCTTGTTGGGATTGTGTGGCTTGCAATTGTTCAATATCCGCGTCGATTTGCTCGAAGTGTGCGGTTATGCTTTCAAGGTCGAGGTCTTCAATCTCGCCCTGAATAGCCGTCACTTCCGTTTCAAGCGTTGTCACTCTTTGTTTAAGCTCTGCAAGATCGGGGGTTGGGATTCCCTCTTCTTCAAGGGTTTTTAAGCGTTGGTGCAAATATTTCACCTGTGCCTCATAGCTGACGGCATCGCCAAACGTTTCAGGTATAAAGAAGTTAGGGTGTATGGGTTTATTCATAAGTGTCACCTCTTATAAAAGTATCATAAACAGTTCGTCGAATAGCTTCCATACGCGGTTTAAATAGCTTTCAGCAACCATAAACATTTCATAGTTCCATGTGTAATCCGTGGTTGTTGTTGCTGATGTGTCAGTGCTGTTACCTTCCGTTGTCTGGTTGCGTTCGTCGCTTGTGTTGGTTGTTGTGTTGCCTGTCTTGGTGGCGGTTGTGTTGGCTGTTCTCTCGTCAGTCTCTTCGCCGATATTATGTTGCTCGGTTGTGGCTCCGGCTTGTCCGATATCCTTTTTAGTTCCCTCGGCGGTTCCGGTTTTGGTTCCGGTGTCTTCGCTTGTTGAGGTCTTTTCGCTTGTCTCGGTGTGAGTGCCGGTGTCTGTTCCGCTATTCTGTGCGGTTGTTTTGCCCGTCTTTGCCGATTGTGTGTTATCCGTTTTAGTATCGGTTGTATTGTGAGTGGTTGTGCTGTCGGTGTCAAGAGTTTGCTTATCTAAGGTATTCAGCGTTTTGGTGTTTGAGCCTGTTCCGCTTCCCTGTGATGATGAAGAGGTTGTTGTCTCAGATTCTGATGAACCTGATGTACTGCCGTTTGTCGTTTGTGTTAGGTTGTCGGTTCTGGTTTTGTTGTCCTGCCCGCTTCCTGTTGTTGAGTCGCTTCCGCTGTTGGCTGTCGATGTTTTTGTTGCTTGTGTTAAATATCTCTGGTTTTGTACGTCTGTCAAGCCGTTTTGCGGGGTATCTGAAAATAGATTGGTTCCGTTTACTTGCATACCGTAGTTGGTGGTTTGCTGTGTGCTGTCGGTTCCTTGTGTTGTCTGCGTGCCTGTGTTGGTTGTGGTTGACGCTGTTGTTGTAGATTCAGATCCTTCTACTGTAGTTGTTCCTGTGCTTGACGCTGTACTGCTTTGTGTGCTATTATCTGTTACCGTGCCGGTATGTTCCATTTTGTTTGTGCCGGTGTTAGCAATAGCTTCGGTTCCTGTTTTAGCGTTGGTTGTGGTTCCTGTGTTGGTTGTTGTGTCTGTTATATCTGTAACAGTTTTCAAGCCGTGGGTTTTGGAGTCTGTTCCACTTGATTCCCCGTTTTCACTGCCCTCATGAGTTGCTGTAGTTGACTCGGAGAGTTCATCGCTTGTTGTTGTGGTATTCTGGCTTGTCTCTGTGTGCTCTTGGGTGTTTGTGTCTTCACTTTTGTGGGTGCTTGTGCTGTTTTCGTCAACAATGTTGCTGTCTTCAACGTCTGTGACAGATTGACCGGTTCCCTCTGTTGAAGTTGTGCTTGCACTAACGCGGGCGACTTCGCTGTCGGTTTTTGTGACGCGGTATTTATCGAATGCCATTTTTTCAAGGTTTTGGTATGTTTGATTGACAAAATCCGCATTATTATATACGCTGTCCATCAACATGAAACGCCACATGGGAAAAGTCTCTGCACCTATTTCGTCCCATAAATAGTGTAACGCGAAACCTGTGATAAATTTTTCACGAAATTCGGGATTTATTACTCTTAACTCTTCGCCAAACAGAACATTAGTTGCGACGTTGCAAATTCCGTCCAAAGTGCTTATGTCCTCATTACCGGCGTTTGAGGCTAAAATCTCATAAATTGATAATGTATATTTAGCCATAGTTAATCCTCCCTGTTCTCTCTTGCGGTTGCCTCGCCTTCGTCTGCCCCTGTTGCGTTTAGGGCTTGCATAGCGTAATCTCCGCCGAATGGTTTGAATTCGAGATCCTGTGATGTTACATTTACGGTACAGTCAATGCCGTAATTTCTCTTTAATCTGTTGCAAAAATCAATGCGGTTTAACAGCCTGCTGTTTAATGAAAGTATGTCTTCCTGTCTGTTCAAAACAAGCTCGCCCTCGATCATGCGTTCTTTTTTCGCTGTTTCCGCTGTAATGCCGAGCATACTCAGTGCCTCTGCCCATTGTGCTTTTAAAGCCTGTAACATTTCGTTACCTCTAAAATCCACTCTGGTGTCAAGGGTCTTAATTGTTTCCTCTAAATCCTCGCCTTGTTTGTAGTATATTACCGGATCAAAGCCTGCTATGCGGTTCATGAAATTCTTCATAGAGAGGGCTTTTTTCTTGTTGGTTGCTATTAAATACGGGGTAATTTGCTGTTGCAAATTGGACCTGAATACCTGATGTATCTCATATAGCAATTTAGCGTAGAGATTAATTTTAGGCATTAATGTGGTATATGTCATGTTGTCGTAACATATTTCAAAGTTGACCGTCTTAATCTGTTTGCCGTTAAACGTGATACCGTCAATTTTCGCGGGCCATCCGTATGCGTTAAATTTGCCTTTGTTAACATATCCTAAAGATAGCCAAAAATCGGTGTCTATGGGTTGTAACAAGGCGGCTGTTCCGTTAAACAACAAGCAACGTTCAAAATATCGGCGATCAAATGTTTTATTTATCTCGTCATCAGTAAAGTGCCATTCAAATTGTGAAAGGGCTAAATTAATCAGTCGCTCCTTGTAATAGTTGAATATGTCGATGTTCTCTATTACAAGCCTTTTGTCGTTTCTGTTCATATAATCACCTACATGTTAAAATAGGCGGCGGTTTTGTGCCGCCGCCTGTTATGGTTAATATTATGCCAATGCGGATGTTACATAGAACACGCAATTTGCGAAGGGGTTGTAAGAGAATGTTCTCCATACGTGACGGAAAATGTTCAGGTTGAGGTGTTTGCCGTCATAAGCTTCTCTTACCTCGTCGAGTCTGTCGAAGATCATAAGGAATTTCTCGTCTGCCGAGATACCGACGCATTTCTCAAGGTTGGTATAATCCGCGTTTGTGAATTCTTTCACGCCGGGGAGAATGCCCTGTGCTTTTGTCTCTGCGATGATGTTCGCAAGTCTGGCTTTCTCGAATGCGGTAAAGCCGAGGGAGTTAATCATGACCTGTCTGCCGATAAATTTGGCATATTCAAGGTTGTATGCTTTTGCAAGGCTTGCAACGTCAACAATAGCCGATGTTTTGGCGGTGTTGATGAATACCTGACTCTCGGGAGGAGTGTGTGAGGGGTTGCCTGCTACGGTGTAATCCGTGCCCATAAACTGCATGCCGTTTGAAACTTCTTTGACGTTAGTAACAAACGCGTCGGATGTTGCGGCTGTCACATTGCCGACTACCTTTGTCGCGTTAGTGTTAGCAAGCAGGGCTGTTGCCAGTGTTGCCTTTGTCATGATAAAGTCGTCAAGCTCTGCGCTGTCTCTCAAACGTGCAACGATCGCGTCTCTGAGAGCTACGACGCCGCCCATTGTCTGGAATGCCATGGACAGCTCGGAGTCGTTTACGGTTGTCTCATATACCATGCGGTAATTTACGGGATGGTATGTGACCTTAATATCCGGATTCTTTGTCTGGAACACGTCGCCGGGGCTTTCTACTGACTGAGTATAGCCCTCGGGCATTGTCAGATTTACCCAAATATTTTCGATGACGTCGCCCGCTTCGAGAATGCCCTTTTTGAACAAGCGGAGCTGATTCTCGTACGTGCGGTATGTCAAGATGGTCTGTGCGATTTTGTTCAGCATACCTACAAAAGCATTACGGAACCAACCGCCGCCCATGACAACGTTACCGTACTCCTTAATATCGTCGAGTGACTCTACAAGAGGTACCGCGTCACGGAACTCGCCGCCGATCTCGTTCGCAATGGTGTTGAGAATTTCTGCTGAATTCTGAGAAATAACTGTTTTCTGCGGTGTATACATAGATGTTAGCCTCCATACATAAGATTTTCAAATGTGTATTTTTCATAGGGGTCCTTCTCGGTTTGGTCCTCAATCGTCTCTGTACCGTCGCCCTTTAGAAACATGTCTTTGATTTTTAAGTTCCAATACTTGTCGCGTTCAGCTACTGCTGTATCTTTCTGCGCAATAGCTTCGTCTCTCTCGCGAGTCAACGTATCAATTTCTGTTTGTCTGTCGTCGATAGTCTCGTCGAGAGCAGTAACTCGTTCGATTATGTCGGCGGAATTAGCTTCATTTAGAACCTCGGCAAGAACCGGCTTTAGTTTCTCTAAGTCGATCATGTGACTGACTCCTTTGTTATAATATTGTTACAAAATTGTAATTCTTTGTAATTATATTGTAACATAAAAAGACAGGGCTGTCAAGCCCTGTCTTGTAAAATTTTCATTATGTTGTGTAAATGTTCTGTGACGGGAGTAGTAAAATCAGTACAGCTACGTATAACTCGCGACTCTACCTGTTCAACCCCCCCGGTCATGCGGGTTAGTTTGTTTTCAAATACATCAAATGATACAAATTGTTCCATTACAAAATCCCTAATTTCCGCGATTTGTCTGCCTGCCACCCATGTCAATATTCTATATTTTTTCAATAGTCGAATATCTTCTTCAAGCGCCTTTCGTCCTTCTTCAGTGACGGGGAGCGTATGGAGGCTGCACGTCAATACTGTAAGCTCTTGATTAACGATAACGTTCATGCTCTTTATTCCTTCCAGAATAGTAAGAAGATCTTTGTAATTTTCGAAACTATGATTTAAAAAGCCTTCCATAGTCTCAATCAGGACGTTAAGGCTCTTCGGTCTCTTATATTTCCACATAATTACTCACCTATCTTTCTCTGTTTGTTACTGATTTGTTATTGATGGATAGTCACTGGTGCATCCTGCTATTACCACAATACCTATAGCACGCATTGCGATTTCTCTGTCGTACTCGTCAGATACTTGATTAACATACTTCTTTGCATTCAGCCCGAGATAGAAATGTTCGCTGATTTTTTCAACAAATGTTTCGGTAATGTACTTCATGCAATCTGTATCGGTTTCGCGTCCGATTAGATAGTCGGCTTGTTCTACTAAGGTTTTGATATAGTCGGGGTCTAAGCGACGTTGACGTAATCTGTCCTCATATGTTTTCAAAATCGCGTAGATACAATTTGTTTTCATGTTTATTTCCTCTCTTTCTTGTTATGTTGTGTTAGTAGTGACGCCCGTACATAGGTTGACATTTCCCTATAAAAATGGTCCGCACACTCTTTTGTATACCCCAATGGGGCAATATGAAAACATCGTGTAATATTCCTTGACATCCAATTGAACAACTCTTTGCGGTAGTCTTCGTCAGTTGCGCTGAGTAACTCAAGACAAAGTGTTTTATATGGTGTCATTTTTATTTGCTGTTTCTTTACATAGGCTGTCATTTCCTTACGGAAATTAGTCGCTCTCTCTTTTGAATACCCCAAGGGCTCAATCTGTAGAATTTCAGCGATGGCATATGAAAAATCTTCGAAGATGTTTTTGCGACTTTTTTCGTCAGTTTCTCTGCGTAAAACATTGTGCGCGTGTCCAATAATGTCATCCAAGTAGGTAGAAGCCGTGTTCATATGTGCCGTCATTTTATTTTTCTCCTTTCTTGTTGTGTTTTTTCTGCTTCGGTTTAGCAGAGTCCGGTATATCTACCTTATAGGTTTCAATCCAGACGGTATTAAATGCTTCGATTTCTTTCGGTTTCCACTTTCGGTACGCCTCGCGTTCTTTCGGGTCCTCTTTTTCCCATCTGATATAAATCCTATGTAAGTGCTGTCGGCGTTTCTTATAATACCTTTGCTCTATTTTGCGGTTTATGAGTGCCAGCCAAAATAACCACCATTTCATGACGTTCACTTCCTCTCCCTATGTTTTGTAACATTGTCTACGGCGTGACTTATGAGTAAATATATCGCATAAGCTGTAGCCGCTCCGCCTATGAAAATAATCATTCATAATCACCTTCATCAATATCGTCGACCGTAAGTTTGTCAATAGCGAGTTTCTGTTGCATCAGGTCTTCTTTCGCTCTGTCTAACATGTGCCAGTCTTCATCATATTTGGTGTTGAGGTAAGCGTGCATGTCGTCATATAATTTAGACAGTTGATCAACGACGTCAACAAGTTCCTCGTATTTGATTTTGTATAATGTTGCTCGTTCGTCTGCCATCCATGCCGGTTCAAATATGACTCCCTGTTCATATAGCTCCCGCTCTCTACTTCGTATGAAGTTGTCTTTGAATGGATGACGTTTTGTTGTGTTTAATTGTTTTGCCATACCGCATTCTCCTTTCCGTTTTCGGTACTTATATTGTATCATATCCCTCGCCCTATTGTCAATCCTTTATTCGGTTACAGTTTTGTCAGATTTGGTTACAAGTTCGTTACTTATTTCTGCCCGCTCAGTGTGGGAAGTTGGGCGGGTCGTTGTTGTTTTTAGTATACATACCC
>JAEEGK010014416.1_pt1 | contig 17666 bp, 15 predicted proteins | sample 8958771 | NCBI WGS metagenome assembly JAEEGK01 (sample SAMN16246547, study PRJNA631951) | gut metagenome | biome: gut microbiome; feature: rumen; material: SC-attached | host: Bos | place: Iran: Karaj | collected 2018-10
GATGGTTGAAGAAGCCAAGAAAGCTGGTGGTAATGGTTCTGACGAAGATGTTCTTACTTATGCAATGTTCCCGAACGTAGCACCTAAGTTCTTCTCTGAACGTGCAAACGGTCCTGTTAATGCTGAAGAGAAATTCGGAATTAAAGAAGCTCCAAAGGCTGCTGCAAACGGTTCTTATACAGTAACTGTAAACGGCCAGGCACATCAGGTAACAACAAACGGTTCAAGCATCACAGTTGACGGAACAGCTTATAACGTAACATTCGGCGCAGCCGGTGCAGCTCCTGCTGTTGCAGCAGCTGGCTCAACAGGCGGTGCAGACGTTAAGGCTCCAGTTGCCGGCACAGTATTGAAGATTCTCGCTCAGAACGGTACAAACGTTAAGTCTGGCGAAACAATCATGATGATTGAATCTATGAAGATGGAACTTGAAGTAAAAGCTACTGCAACAGGTCCTATCCAGTGGTCTGTTTCACAGGGCACAGCAATTACAGCTGGTCAGGTTCTCGGTTCAATCGGCGGCGGCGCTCCAGCTCCTGCTGCAGCACCGGCTCCGGCAGCTGCACCTGCAGCCGCTCCTGCTCCTGCTGCTTCAACAGGCGGAAAGGCTGTTACAGCACCAGTTGCAGGTACATTCCTTAAGGCTGTTGTTTCAGAAGGCGCTTCTGTAACAGCTGGTCAGACAATCATTATGATTGAATCTATGAAGATGGAACTTGAAGTAAAGGCTACTGCAGCCGGTTCAGTTCATTTCTTGGCTTCTGCCGGTTCTGCAATTGCTGCAGGTCAGGCACTTGCTGAAATTAAATAAATCTAAGATGCATTTCCGGGTATTTTTCACTTAAACGCCCGGAATGCTCTTTTTGGAGTTATATTCATGCTTGGTCAAACAAAGAAATTAAATAAGCAGGTAACAATGGCAATGTGCATTATCTTGGCAGTTGCCGCTGTTTTCTCTTGCGTGTCAAATGCTTTTGCTCAGAGTTCAAGCAGTGTTCGCGAAACACCGTCTTTGAGAACTATGAACACAGCAATCATCAGAGGTTCTGAAAACATTAAGCCAATTCAGCCTGTTGAATTCTTGAAGAGCCTTTGGAAGAATACTGGTCTCAACCAGATGATTAACGGCGAAAATAAGGCTGAAGAGGAAGAAGAAGTAGAAAGCGCAGTTCATTTTGCTGAAACAGCTCCAGGCTGGCAGAAGCTTATCATGATTGCAGTCGGCTTCCTTATCATCTATCTTGCTGTAGGCAAAGGTTTCGAGCCGCTTCTCCTTATTCCGATTGGATTCGGTGTTGTTCTTGTAAACATTCCTGGCGCCGGCATGGGAAATGCACCGGACGGAATGCTTCACATCATCTATAAAGCTGGTGTAGGCAACGAATTCTTCCCGATGCTCATCTTTATGGGTATTGGTGCTATGACAGACTTCGGTCCGCTTATTGCAAACCCGAAAATGGCGTTGCTCGGCGGTGCTGCTCAGCTCGGCGTTTTTGCCACATTGCTCGGTGTTGCATTGATGAACCTGATTCCTGGTGTTGAATACAACATGATGCAGGCTTGTGCAATTTCAATTATCGGTGGTGCAGACGGCCCAACATCAATCTACGTTGCCGCAAAACTTGCACCGGAAATGATGGCTGTTACAGCAGTTGCGGCTTATTCATACATGGCGCTTGTTCCAATGATTCAGCCGCCGTTGATGAAGATGATGACTACAGACAAAGAACGCAAAATCAAGATGGATCAGCTCCGCTATGTTTCAAAGACAGAAAAGGTTATCTTCCCGATTGTTTTGCTTTGTCTTACAATTTTGCTTTTGCCGCCGGCAGCTCCGCTCATCGGTATGCTCGCATTCGGCAACTTCATCAAGCAGGTCGGCATTGTAGAGCGCCTTTCTAAGACACTTGAGAATGAACTTATGAACATCGTTTCTATTCTTCTTTCTCTTGGCGTTGGTGCACAGATGACTCCTGAAAAGATTTTCAACCCAAGTTCAGTTGGTGTTATTCTTCTTGGTCTTCTTGCATTCGCAATCGCTACATGCGGCGGTCTTTTGATGGCTAAGATTATGAACATCTTCCTCAAGAAGAAGATTAATCCGCTCATCGGTTCGGCTGGTGTTTCTGCCGTTCCAATGGCTGCCCGTGTTTCAAACAAAGTCGGTCTTGAATACGATCCGGGCAACTTCCTTTTGATGCACGCTATGGGTCCGAACGTATCAGGCGTTATCGGCACAGCTGTTGCAGCCGGTGTATTCATCGCTACATACGGTCATTAATAAAGCCTAAGCTTTAACAGCTTAACAAAAAACCGCTGCAAACCGCAGCGGTTTTTTTATGCCTGGAATCCAAAATAAGACTTGTAAATTCTTAAAAGCAGGGCTATTCTATTTTAGAAAATTGAATTGAAAAAAGAGAGAGCAATATGAAAAAGTTAATAATGCTGATTATGTTTTTTGCCGATGCTTTTGTGCTGGCGGCGCAAAATTTCAGCTTAGATGGAAAATACTTCCTTGATCTTTCTAGTACATTAAATTCTTTGGTTATATCGAATAATGAAATTTCTTATGATTTTTGGAAAACAAAAGAGAAGAGAACTGTTCGATATGAGATAACGCATACCGATGGTTTGGCATTTATCAAAATGTCAGAGAAATTTCCAAAAGAATTTTCTGAAGAATTTTATTCCAATAAAAATATTGTGACAGATGACAAAATATTGATACTAGCTGGAAAAAAGAAAAATTCTAATGAGATTATCCTTTTTGGAACTACAGGTGGATTTTATGATTATAGAACTTTCATAGTACCATTTCATTTTGAAGTTGTATCGCAAAGCAAAGATTGCTCATCTTATTTGAAGGAAAAGAATAAAGAATACCCTGTTACTAATTTGTCTAAATTCGATGTAGAAACTCCATGGGTTGAAGGTGTTAATGGGTATGGTATTGGCGAAAGTTTTACAATAGACAATTCATGGAGTGTTCCGCGTCCATATCTTTTCATTATGAACGGCTATATTTCTTATAAGAAACCGTACCTTTATAAGCAGAACGGACGCATAAAGAAAATCAAAGTTAAAGGCTTGAAGTCCGGCAAAGAAAAGATTCTTGATGTGCTTGATACGCCACATCCGCAGACAGTTGATATATCTTTCATTACAGAACCAGAAGATATTCGGGTTACAATAGAAGAAGTTTATCCCGGCACAAAATACGAAGACACATGTATTCACTATATGATTACGTATTTTGATGAGGTTATTCCATACGAGAACAGCATAGGCGGCGATTGAGCACGCCATTGCTGTTTGATTCATGCTTAGAATTTGCCGCTTGAGTGAGAGCTGCTTCGGCTGCCGCCACCGCCTGAATGTGAACTGCTTGATGAAGATCGCGGACTGTAAGTTCTGCTTGCTGTTGTATGCGTAAAAACATCATGTTTGAGGCTGAGCTTAAAGGAATTATCTACAATATAGTTAGACGCAGCTGATTCCTGCTTTACCTGATTGTTGTAAGCCGCTTTTACGCTGCTTCTTGCTATCAGCCCGACTAAAAGGCCGAATATAAGCGAGATAACAATCTCAAGTTTATAGTTCCGTTCTTCATTTGAAATAAAGCTGCCGGTGCCAGTAGTCGAAGTATCCTCAAAAATCTCGCCGTTTTCTGCCAATTCAAGAAGCTTATCACATTCGTCAAGATAGGCAAGAAAGCCGGCTGCCCAGTCATTATGCTTAAAATGCGGAAGCATAGCGTCTTCCAAAAAGCCTCTTGAATATGGGTTGAAGATTTCGTTTGTATTAAAGCCTGAAGAATAAATGTCATAATCGCGGTCTGCCATCGACATAACCAGAAGAAGCGCGTTCTCTTCGTTTTTATCGCCGAGCCTGTAGCCGTCGGCAATTTCTTCAGAAAAAAGCTCAATATTGTTTGAATATGAATAGTCGAGAAAATCTGAAACAATAATTATGTGAATGTCTATTCCATATTTTTGGCTGAGCGATGCGGCTTTTCTGTTAATTTCGGCGCTTTTTTCTTCACCGATTTGGACAGCAGTAGTGTCATCTTCTACAAAAAAGTTAGGCTTAATTTCTCTTGCCCACTGACCAGGCGCAAGCTTCATTATTGGAAGTCCGCCGCTTTTTTCAAAGATATAAGTCCTGTCATTTACTTGAATCAGCAGGTAGCCGTCCGAAAAGATTCCGTCGTAAGTGTAGCCGAGTCTGTCGTCAATCTGAATGTTATTGTCATCCAGCTGATTCCAGTTAATTTTTGACACATATCCGTCTTTGTAAAAAAGCCCTGTGCCGTCAGTATTCAGACTAATGTAAAAGTCTGAATTTGTTTCAAGCGGGCTGCCGTTGCTGTCAAGCTCTGCGGTTGCAACAAGCGGAATTGATTCAGCCTGGAGCGGTAAATCTTCAGTTTGTGCAAAAACTGCCGCCGCTGAAACCAGCAAAAATAAAATGGAAAATGCAAAAAATATAAATTTTCTCATCAGGTGATTCCTTAACTAAAATTTCAGGCTAAAAATTCCGCTATAATCTGCATAATAAAATCTGCAATGTGTGCAAAATAAAAGACTGCGCCAATTCCTACGGTAAGTGCAAGCATAAGCAGGTTTAATTTGCCTGGGCTTGCAGGCAGATTACCGACAAATTTGCCTGTCTGTCCGTTCATGGCAAACAAAAAGTCTCTGTCATTCCATTTTGTGTGAATAAGCCAGACCGGCAGAAATGCGTAATGTGCCTTAAGATTTTTTATGTCTACGTGGCTTGCAGTTTCTACAATAGAGTCGTAGCCGCCGATTGTAGATTTAAGAAGGGCTTTCATAGAGTTTTTTGCTCTTGAACACGCTCTGTCTGTAGATTCTTCTTTTGATACGTCGAATTTATCTGCAAGATAGCCCGGAAGATAAGCCGTTGAAAAGGAAATAAGCCCCGAATAGTCGTAAGGCTCAATGCTGTCCATAAGGTCATCAGGCATTTTTTTAGAAGCATCTGCCGGTATGTGGTAAAAATCAACAGTGCCTGCACGCTGAACGTCATAATGCTTTGTGTTTGTAACTATGTAGTCGCCGGAACGGTGGCTTGAAGAATTCGATGTCTTACAGCTCATGCTGCCGTTTGCTGTGCCGTCAAAAAACCAGAACGGAACGTAAAGTCCCTGAATTTTTTCAATCTGGTTCTGTTCGGAAAAAGCTTTCGGCAAAAATTTTTTATGTCTGTAATGGTTTGAAAGCGCCTGTTTTGCGCCGTCTTTGTTAAACTTAAATGGAATGATAAAATCAGGTTTAAGGCTGCCTGTCATCTGTCCCGGCACTATTGAAGGATTGCCGCAATAAGGGCAGCTTGTGGCGGCGGTAGTTTCCTCGCAGATTAACTCAGCACCGCAGCTGGGGCACGAATAAGTTTTCATGTTCATGGTTGCGCTGCTGTTTTGCCCGGCAGAAGTGTCCCATGAGATTTCTTCCTGCTGCTTTTCTTGCTTTTCCTGTTCTTTGTTAAAAGCTTCTGCCGCCTTTTCGTCTTTTTGGGCGTACATTGCCTCTATTTCTTTAGGGAGAAAAGAGCCGCCACAATACTCGCATTCAAGTTTTCCTGTTGTGCTTGAAAATTTGAGCGGACCTGTACATGAAGGACATTTGTAGTTGGTTATCTGGTCAGCCATGTGTTTTCCTTTGTGTAAAATTGAAAGGGCTGTCTAATGGCTTTTAGACAGCCCGGTTTGTTTTTGTTTCAGCAGAATTATGGGAGCGGTGCACCGCAGAATTCGCAGATACCGGCCGCACCTTTTTTGGTCTTTGCACCGCAATAAGGGCAGACAACAGTGTTCTGCTCTTCTTCGGCTGCCTTGTTCTGTGCCTCGATGTTGTCATGCTCGGCCTTTTTCACCTTGCCGAAGAAAGCGCCGAGTTCTTCGCTCTGCTTGAGATATTTCTTGTATTCTTCGCTGTTCTTAACTTCGTCTTTGTTAGAAGTCTGGTTATAGCCGAAGCCCGGAACCTTGAACTGCTCAGGCGCAATGCCGTTTAGGTCAACTGAAGTGTCCGCTTCGTTGTCGATTGAGCAAGAGTTGAGGTTAAAGTTTATTTCGCTGAAATACGGGTTCTGCACCGTGATTTTGACTTCAAAGTCATAGCTGTATGCAAAACGCTGCGGAACGAATGACTGGTAGTTGCCTTCTGCATCTTTGTAGCGCACTTCGTCTTCGTCTTCATCAATTGAAACGTCAAAAGCGACTACTTGAGAAAAATCAATTACGTCAGGGTTTACGTCAGCAAATTTATTGATTGGGCTGCGCGTAACCAAAAACTTTTTGGCAGCTTCGTCGATGTAGATTTTCAAGTCGTCGCCGAATGTTGTTGTCGCATGGAATGCTGCAACTGCTTCCTTGTTTTTTTCCCTGTATTCAAGCTGTGCCTTTATTTCTTCAATTGTAGATTCGCGTCTTTCGTGAAAAAACGGAGAAAGCTTTGCCTGACAGTTTTTGCACATATTTCCGTCTTTGAGCTTTTTGTTGCCAAGCAGCCCGATTTTGTCTCCGCAGATGTCGCAGAACTTCTTATCGAATAATCCCATACTGTTCTCCTATTTTACGATGTCGCCCGAGTCGAACGGGTCGCCGCATTCTGGGCAGAATTTCGGTGCTTTTGTCGGGTCGGCCGGTTCCCAGCCGCATTTGTCGCATTTATACTGCGGAACGCCTTCAGGCTTTTTTGCACCGCATTCTGGGCAGAACTTGCCTTTGTTGACTGCACCGCAGGCGCATTTCCAGCCGGTTGTTTCGGCTGGCTTCGGTTTGCCGCATTCTGTGCAGAATTTGCCGCTTGCGGTTGCGCCGCAAGAGCATTTCCATGTGCCTGCTGCAGGTGCTGCAGCAGGTTTTGCAGCCTGCGTCTGCTGGGCGGCCGCATTTGCCTGCGCCTGCTGCTGGCCCATTGCATAAAGGTTCTGCGCGTTCATGCCGCCAGCCTGCTGTGCCATGCCCATGCCCATAAAGCCCATCATCGCACCGTTCGGGTTGTTTGCCGCAGTTTTCATTGCTTCTGCCTGTGCACCGGAAATATAAGCCGCCGCCATAGTCGGGTCGCGCAATGAAGCGGTCTTCTGAAGGTCTTTTATCATCTGCTCGTCTTCGTCAGAAGCTTTTATAGACGAAATAGCGAATGATACAATTTCAAGACCGCGGAGCTCGCGCCATTTTGCAGAGAGAATCTCGTTGAGAGCGTCTGCAAGTTCCATTGTGTGGCCTGGCCAAGCAGAGTAGCGTATGCCCATTTCAGAAAGCTTGGCGAATGCCGGCTGCAATGCGTGCAGAAGTTCGCCTTTAAGCTGAGAATCCAAAGTTTCTCTTGAATAGCCGTCTGTAATGTTGCCGCATACGTTCGTATAAAAAAGAATCGGGTTTGAAATGCGGTAGCTGTATTCACCGAAACAGCGCACTGCAATGTCAACGTCAAGGCCGATGTTGCGGTCAACTACACGTACAGGAATAGCCGACGGTGTGCCGTATTTGTTGCCGATAAGTTCCTTTGTGTTCAAATAGTAGACGCGCTGCTCGCGCGGTGCTTCGCCGCCGAACGTAAAACGCTTGCCGATGTTGCTGAAAACAGCTCTTATTGTTTCGCCGTTAAGGCCGCCGGAAAGAAGAGACGGCTCTGTAGATGAATCATAAGTGAATTCGCCCGGCTCTGCACAAATCTCAACAACCTTGCCGTTGTCAACGATTAACATGCACTGTCCGTCAGCTACTGAAACTACAGAACCCTTGGTAATAATATTGTCTTCGCCTTTTGTATTGCTTGAGCGGTTGGAAGTCTTTTTCTTGCCCCTTACAACCAGCATGTTCGGGCTGATTGAATCACAGTAGAAAAACTCTTTCCACTGGTCGGCAGCAACGCTACCTACTGCGCCTGTCAATGCTTTTATAAGACCCATTACATTACTCCTTAAAAACAGTTAGTGTTTCCATTTTACAATAGAAATTGCATGAAAGACAGTTTTTTTTTCAAAAAAATGCATTTTTTAAAGCTTTTGCACGTCTAGAATTTCGAGGATGCCGTCTGTTACTTTGAATTTGATGTTGAAGCCGGCAAAAGCAAGGCCGTAAATTCTTGAAGGCTCTTGAAAATATGTCTGGCGCGGGTCTTGCTCAAGCACACCGATTAGAGCCTGTTTCTTCTCTTTTAAGGCGTCTGACACTTCGGGCTTATAGACAACTTTAAGCTTGTGCGCTTTTGTTCTAGCTGTGTAGCCTTCAAGCGCGTCCGGCACGCAGTCACTGAGCGGAATATACGGCTTTATGTCGTAAACCGGCGTGCCGTCAAGTATGTCTGCGCCTGAAACGACAAGCGAAATCTTGCCGTCAGGGCTTTTTTCAATTGTTTTAAGCTTTACAGCTGAAAGCCCGAGCCCGTTCGGTCTGAAAGGAGAGCGCGACGCAAAGACGCCGACCCTTGTGCTGCCGCCAAGACGCGGCGGGCGCACGGTGAGGCTTGAGCTTTCTTCGTTTTCGGAAAAGCCCCAGATGAGCCAGATGTGGCTGAACGATTCAAGAGCGCGCACCGCCTCTTCGTGCGAGAATTCGCTCAGAAGCTCAATTCTCGCTTCAAGCTCCGGCACAAGCCCCGCCTGCCGCGGAATCCCGAATTTTTCAGAAAAATCAGAATGAATAATTGCGACAGGCTTTATGGTTTTTCCCATTTGCATTGCAGTAATTAGAAATGATACGGATCAATCCATGCGTTTGTCGTGTTCTTGTAGACGAACTCATCGAAATCAGCGTAGCAGGTCTTTGCTTGCGGCTTTGTACTTTCGGCGAACATACCGACAACAGTGCCGATAAAGCCGCCGGCCTTTTCGGTGCTTAAAATCGTTGCATCCTGCACATCGCCAAGCTGCATAAGCCTTGAACTGTTTACGCTGTAGCTGAAAGTGAGGTTCTGCATTTCGGCTTGCACTTTAAGAGCAATTTCCGCACCGTCAGGCACAGCAGAAGCGCCGCTTTCTGCAACTATTTCAGCATTACCGCCTGTAACTTTGACAAGCTGCATGATATTTTTGCCGTCTTTTCTGCAAAGCTCAAGGCAATAGTGGAATTCTTCGCTCTGAAAGCATGTGATTCCGGCTGTGTCGCCTTCTTCTTTAAGCGTCGCTGTCATTTTTGCAGAAGCCTCAAAGCTGAACGCGGTCTGCCGCTGTGCAACAAATGAAACTTCATCTGTTGATGTGAGCTTGCCGTTGCCGTAAAGTCTCAAGCAGCTTGGCTTGTCAAACAGCGTAATCAAGTCTGTGTTGCGGTTTCTAAGTGTAATCCAATAAACGTTCAGTGTGTCATCGTCAAAAGTGTCTGTTACAGGCGGCTTCGGCTTGTTGTCTTCAAGCGTAGCTTGTGTTACAAAGCCGTCCTGCGTGTAGGCGCGTTCGATTAAGCCTGTTTCTCTTGCGACAACTGGCCAGTCGTCTTCCCAGTGTACAGGCACGAGGAAAGTTTCTCTGCCCATGTTGCAGCATCTGCCGCCGCCAAGCTGACCGTCGCCGTATGGTCTTGAGCCGAGACAGACCATGCGCCAGTTGCCTTCAGGTGAGCAGAATAAATCAGCGTGACCCACGTTAATAACACCGGCTGTCAAGCCAAGCTGACGGTGGGTTAAAATCGGATTAGCTTTTTTGCCTTCCCATTCGCCTTCCATTGTCTTGCAGCGTGCAACAGAAACTGCATGGTCAACGCTTGTTCCTCCTTCCGCATGAATCAAATAATACCAGCCGTCTTTTTTGTAGATATGCGGACCTTCTGGCCAGACACATTTTTTGAGCGCGCCACTCCAAATGTCAGTTTTTTTGCCATACAGTCTGCCGGTGTTTACGTCGAGACGCTGAATCCAGATTTTGCAGTCACCGTTCCAGCGCACGCCTGCCGGATTAAAGTGCTGCCCGATGTACCAGACTGTGCCGTCATCGTCAAAGAACAAAGACGGGTCAATTCCGTCTGCGTCTTTGATGACAATCGGGTCAGACCACGGACCTTCCGGTTTTTGCGCTGTCATGAAAAAATTTCCGATTTTGTCAACTTGGGTGCAGATACAGTAGAAAATACCCTTGTTATAGCGGATTGTAGGAGCAAAAAGTCCTCTGCTTGACTGTTCGTTTGTGAAATCAAGCTGGCTCTTTCTGCTTATTACATTTCCTATCTGCTTCCAGTTCGCGCAGTCCTTACTTTCGTAAACTGGAATTCCTGGAAAAAATGAAAAACTTGAATTGACAAGATAAAAAGTGTCTCCTACGACACATATTGAAGGATCCGGGTTAAAACCGGGCATAATCGGATTAATAATGTTATGTTCCACAACAACCCCTTTAAAATCTATGGATTTGAGTATATACTACTTGTTAATCGTTTTACTAGAAAAGGCAGATTTTTGCAACTGCCGAAAAAGGGGAAAGCATGGACAAAGATAAGAAAACTCTGGCTTCACAGATTGATGCAGGAGAAGCAGTTTTGGGCATTGAATTTGGTTCAACGCGTATAAAAGCTGTTCTGATTGACTCAGACAATACGCCTATAGCTTCAGGCGCATTTGACTGGCAGAACAGCCTTGTAAACGGCATCTGGACTTATTCAATTGATGAAATTCAGAACGGTTTAAAGACCTGCTATGCAAACATGAAGGCTGATGTAAAAGCCAAATACGGTGTTACGCTAAAAAAGCTTAAGGCTTTCGGTGTAAGTGCAATGATGCATGGTTATCTTGTTTTTGACAAAGACGACAATCTTTTAGTGCCTTTCAGAACATGGCGCAATACAATAACAGGCGAAGCAGCACAGAAGCTTTCGGTTTTATTCAATTATCCTATTCCAGAACGCTGGAGTATTTCTCATCTTTATCAGGCTATTTTAAAGGAAGAACCGCATGTAAAAGATGCGGCTTTCTTTACAACACTTGCAGGTTATGTACACTGGCTGCTTTCCGGCGAAAAAGTTCTCGGAATCGGCGATGCTTCGGGTATGTTCCCTGTTGATGCTGAAACAAAGAACTACGACAAGAAGATGATTGCCAAATTCAACGATTTGGTGGCTCAGTACAAGTTTTCTTGGAAGCTTGAAGACCTGCTTCCGAAAGTGCTTGTTGCTGGCCAGAAAGCCGGAACATTGACAGCTGCCGGTGCAAAATTTCTTGACCCGGACGGCGATTTGTGCGAAGGTTGTCCGCTTGCGCCGCCGGAAGGTGACGCAGGTACAGGCATGGTTGCAACTAACAGCGTTGCACCGAGAACAGGCAATGTTTCAGCCGGAACATCTGTATTTGCGATGGTTGTTCTCGAAAAGCCTCTTTCAAAATCTTACAGCGGGAAAATCGACCTTGTTGCAACGCCGGAAGGCTATCTTACGGCTATGGCGCACGCCAACAACTGTACAGGCGATTACGATGCATGGATTAAGCTTTTGGGCGAAGCAATCAGCGAATGTGGCTTTAAAATTGACAAAGGTGCGCTTTACGATAATCTTTTGAAAGCCGCACTTAAAGGCGACAAGGATTGCGGCGGTCTGCTTCCGTATAATTATATTTCAGGCGAATCTATGACAGGCTTGAGCTCTGGCCGCCCGCTTTTTGTGCGTGCAAACAACGCGCATTTTACGCTTGCAAACTTCATGAGAGCACAGCTTTTTACGGCTCTTGGCGCGCTCCGCACAGGCATGGATATTCTGTTTGACGACGAGCAGGTAAAGATTGACAGATTGACCGGTCACGGCGGTTTCTTTAAGACAGCCGAAGTTGGCCTCCTGGTTATGTCTGCCGCAATGCACACACCGATTTCAGCTTTGGAAACAGCAGGTGAGGGCGGCCCGTGGGGCATGGCTCTGCTTGCTTCTTACATGGTCAACGGAAAGGGCTTGAGCCTCGGCGATTTCCTTGCAAAGAAAGTATTTGCTTCTAGCAAGGTTCAGTCTGTTACCGCAACGCAAGAAGACATCGACGGCTTTGATGAATTCTTTGCAGCTTATACACGCGGTCTTGCAGTTGAAAAAGCTGCAATTCTTTCTGTGAAATAAGACAGATTTGTCATTACCCGGCATGACCGGGTAATCTGCAAAAAACATGGAGTTATTATTATGAAATCTGCATATAAAGAACTGAAAGAGCAGGCTTTGCTTGCAAATAAGGAAATTCCTGCAAGAGGGCTTGCCATGTATACTTGGGGAAATGTTTCTGCATTTGACGCTGCGCGCGGCGTTTTTGCAATCAAGCCGTCCGGCGTAGAGTACGGCAAGCTTCAGATTGATGACATGGTAGTTCTTGACCTTGACGGAAAATGCGTTGAGGGCACTTTGCGCCCGTCTTCTGACACGCCGACACATCTTGTGCTTTACCGCGCTTTTGCGCTTGAAGGCGAAAGCAAAGGCAAGGTTGGCGGCATAACGCACACACATTCGACTTTTGCCACGGCTTGGGCGCAGGCTCAGCGTTCAATCCCGATTTTCGGCACGACACATGCCGACCACTCGCCGAACGGCGTGCTTTGTGCACCGGTGCTTTCAGCAGAAGCTGTCGCCGGCGACTACGAAGCTGAAACAGGCAATGCTATTGTAGCGGCTTTCAAGAATCCGCCGAAAGATTTTGCAAAATGCTGTTCGCTTCCGCTTAAAAAGCGCGGCGAATGGATGCTTGTTCCGCACGAAAATCCTTTCGTGCTTGTAGCCGGTCACGGGCCTTTCGCCTGGGGCGAGAATGCGCATAAATCAGTTTATAATGCCGCTGTTCTCGAAGAAGTGGCAAAAATGGCGTTTATATCGCTTTCGGTCAATCCTCATACGAATCCGCTTGCAAGCTACGTTGTAGACAAGCATTACCAGCGCAAGCACGGCAAGAACGCATATTACGGTCAAAACTAATCTTTCAAAAAGATTGCATTAAGCAAGAGCCTGCTCTCGCCAGATTCCGTTCAGCAAAACGGCTTCACCCCTTCGGGGTTGCAGAGTGTTTTGCTTCCCGAAATCTAGCTACGTAGGCTCTTGGAAATGCACATCTATGTAGATTGCATTTTTCTTACGGAAACTGGTAACTGGTGCACATTTGGTGCGCTTTATTGCACTGGTGCGGTTTTTAGCTCTTCGGCAAGTTGTTGCACGGTTTCAAGAGGCAAATTTACAGCTTTTGCAATCTGTTCATGAGAAAGCACATTCATTTCAAGAAGGTTTCGTGCATTTTCAAGCTTGTTTTCTTGCTTGCCTTGTTGTATACCATCTTCCATAATGTCATAATCATGAAGGTTGCATCTCATATACTCGCTCCTGAATTTTTCGTCTTGTTTGTTTTGCTCGACCAGATTGAAAATCTCGTCGGTGAAGTCGTCTTCCGGAACGTTCGTACTAATAAACTGCAAAAATGAATAGAGCTCCGGGTCAGATTCTTTTGTGCATGCACTTGCATTATAAAAGATTCTGTGCGTATTGTCATCGAATATTTTTTCGGGGTGGTTCTCGAACACCGTCTTTGTCTTGTAGCACGGCTCGCCGAGCTTGAACGGGTCAGTCTTGCAGATGAAGATTATGAAGCTTTCTTTCAGCTCCTTAATACCCGCACCTTTGGCGAGCATATCACTTTTCGCATTGGCTTGTGTTACAAATAAAGTTTAATTGGCGAAAAGCATCGATTTTGCAGAGCAAAATCTCAAGAATATGTACAACGGCTGCTAACTGGAGATGGTTCACATGGGCGATAGTGGGGAGGCAAGTTACTCTATCTACCGATTTTCAGAAACGAAAACTGGAAATGATTTATACAGTTTCCGCTATCAAGTTTTCGGTTACGAAAACTTGGTCGTTTCGCTTGACAAGACCAAAGTTATGGATAAATCTCAATGCGAAACACGAACATATAATCGTCGGTGAAAGTCAGTTTTTCAATCGGCTTCATTGTGAGCCCCCCTGTTAAATTTAGCTACACAATGTAATTGATCAAAAATGAGAAATCCTGTACCAAATTGCGAAAAATTCTTGCAGTTTTTACAAAAGCCCCATGTGATTATTTACAAAGATTTTCCACAAAACTGAAAAGCTCCGTGCTATAATTTTCAAAAGCTTGTGTGGTTTGAGCGGCTCAAACCTCAAGGAGATGCGAGACTATGAAAAGATTTTTAGTTAGTTTGATTTTGATTTGCTGCGCATTTGCTGTTTTTGCGCAAAATGTGTACGAAGTTGACTTGAGTAAGTTGCCTGCCGTAAATGATGACAAAACGGCGACTTTTGACAAGGCAACTAAGACTGTAACAGTTACAGCCAATGACAAACTGCAATGGGGCGGTAACAGGGGCGTTTATCTTTGGCTTAATAACCTTGATATAAGCACTTACAACATTGCGCGCGTTAAGTATAAGGTTATTGGCGATTACGGTTTTCATTTTACCCTGGATTATGATGATAATACGCTGGATTGGACTAATGACAAAACAACATATTGTCCGTCATATCTTAATGAGATGGTTATTCCTCTTAAAAGCAACCAAATAAAACTGAAAGGGATTTTCTTTCAAGGTGCAGAGAGTGTTCCTTATGAGCAGTTTGTTATTGAGTCTGTTACTTTTGAAAAAGTAGATAATCCTAAATTAACTGATGTTTATGCAAGCAACGAACCGCCTGTAATAGACAAGGCAACAAGCGGAAAGTTTGACGACAAAATAAGCGCGTGGGATTATGTTAAAAATCTTGGAGTAGGTTTTCAATATCAGGCGTTTGCAACTTGTGAAAATTCGCTTGATTTTGGGATGGACTGTTTTCATTTATGGGGATTTAAAAAGCCGTCTAAAGAAATAATTCATTTTATAAAACAAAAAGGATTTAAAACAATCCGACTTCAAACAAGTCCGAACGGAGGGCATCTTCTCGATGAAAACTACACTATTGATCCGCGCTATATTAAGGCATTAAAAGAAGTTGTTGACTGGATAATCGAAGAAGATATGTATGTTATCGTCTGCGGGTCTGTTCCTGAATTTATGGAATTTAATGAATCCTTCCAAAAAAAAGTAAAAGAGAGCGTACATTTTGAAGCCTTGATCGTAAGCGAAGATTATAAGAAAACTACAGAGGCGCTGCTAAAGGCAATTTGGAAGCAATATGCGACGGCCTTTAACAATTCTTACGACGAGCATTTGATTTTTGAGACTATAAATAATCCGACACATACTTTTCACGAACATGCATGGGATCCAATAAGCGACTGCGCTGTCTGCAAAAAAGACTATGCCATTATGAATGAGTACAACCAGATAATCGTTGACACAATCCGTTCTACAGGCGGAAACAACGCAAAGCGCTTTATCATGGTTGAAGGGATTGGCGGAAGGTGGAAGTATATAACAAACTCTCTTTTTAAAATGCCCAAGGACAAAACAAAAGACAGATTGATTCCTGCCGCCCAGAAGATTCCGCTGGGCTTTACACTGGGGTCAGACCCCGGAGCATACGGTAGAAAAGTTTATACGGAAGGCGTTAGAAAAGAAATAAACGCCATGTTTGACGCGCTGGATAAAACGTATTTCAAGAACCATGTTCCAGTTTATATTTCGGAAACCGGCGGAGGACCGTTGGGTATTCCTGTTATGGAAAGAATCAACTGCATGAAAGATTTTATGGCAGAAGTTTCAAAGGATGGCCGCTCGTGCGCCATAACTTTGCATCCTTGCGATGATTATCAAAATAACTCTCATGATTTTGACCCTTGGAACATAAAATGGAATGAAAAGCCTGAATACTTTGATACGATTTTCTACGGAGCGCAAGGCAAGGAATATCCGTTGAGCGCAGAATTTATCAAGAACAATGAAACAAAAGTTGAAAGCATTGTCGGCAAAAATCTTTTACCTGAACCTGTTGTACGAACAGGAAATGTGAACTGGGATAATAACTATAAGATCCTATCAGAGACATTCTATCGTTCAACTCCTGCAAAATACAAAATAGAGCTTGAAATAGAAAAAACGGGTGCAGATCCGTTTTTGCGGTTTGCATATATTGATTGGAATTACAATTGGCATGACGGAGGCAATACACCTTTGTTGAAAAAAATGCGTATAAAAGGCGGAATTTTACAGCCCTGGGGCTCTATTAAAGTTCAGTCCAAGAAACTAATTTTGAGTATAGATGAAGATCTCGCCAAAGAACTTGCAAACGGTGAGGCCGTCTACCTTAACGGTCAAGACATCATTATCAAGTCGATGAAGGTTGTGGAATAGTCGTTTCGGGTTTGCGATTGGGCGTAATCTACGGAACAGGCTCAATCGGCAAACCCTGCCAGTTTTGCTTCGCAAAACTGGTAACGAATGCTCAATGGCTGCTGTTTTTGGGCTGTTGCACAGGGGCGCACTTCTTGGGTGGGTGTACAAAGGCTGAGGGCGCGGCGATGTGCACAAGCGTCTGTTTTTGCTTTGCAAAAACAGACGCTTTTCGCCGATTGAACTCTATCTATAGATTAGGCTATTGCGAAAAGAAAAACATTTTGTTTGTTGCGTCGCGCAGCGACACGTATAAAGTTTCCATGCAACAAACTGTATGTAGCGCAATATTGCGCGGTTCGGGTGCGCATAAGCTTAATCTACAGAATGGGCTTTATCTGGTGCACCGCTTCAAGTTTCCGCTTTTGCGGAAACTTGAAAGCCTTTGTACATTCCGCGCCCGACAGCATGTGTACAAAAGCGCACTTTTTTGCTTGATAAGCTAATAGCAAATTTTCCTGTTTCGTAATATAATTGCCCTATGAACCCTGCAAAGCTCAATATTGCAACAAAAATTCTCAAAGATGCCGGTTGCGCCGAAGTTTATCTTTTCGGTTCGCAAGCAACAGGCAGGGCGCATTCCGGCTCTGATGTTGATTTAGGCATCAGAGGCTTGACGACAGGCTCTTTTTTCGGTCTGCATTATGATTTGGAACAGGCCTTGAAAATGAGAATTGACTTGGTAGATTTTGACCATCAAAAAGATTTCTTTGAACTTTTGCAAAAGGCCGGAGAATTAAAAAAAATTGGATGAAATCACAAGCAGCAAAATCAACCTTGAGATCTCAAAAATAGACACGCTTGTAAAGAAATCGTCGGTTCTGCTGTCAAAATGCAACATTTCAGAGCCTGACTTTATCGAGCTTAACGCCATAGGCTCAATCTTACATTCTTATTACAGCGGCATAGAAAGCATTTTCAATCTGATATACAAAACAACATACGGAAAATCACTTTCCGGCAACACCTGGCACAGCGATTTATTTACGGATATGTTTGCAAAGACTGAAAAGCATGAGCCAATTTTGCGGCATGAACTTTTTCAGCCGCTCAAAGAATATCTAGGCTTCCGCCATGTTTTTAGGCATGCCTATTCTTATGAGCTTGACTGGAAACGCTTGAAGCCTCTTTTTTCAGGTCTGACTGAAAACTGGAACGACGTGAAAGCAGACATCAATAAGTTTCTTGCAGCCGCTTGATTTTGCAAATTATATACAAACCCATTTAGCTTCGGTATACTTGGCATATGAAAGAAGATTTACAGACAGGCGGAACTGATACAGAAGCCGTGGGCTATGGCAAAAGCGGCCGCGCGGGCTTGAAAAATCTGCTTGAGCTTTACGCGCTCTTTTTTAAGATTGGGCTTGTTACCTTTGGCGGCGGGCTTGCAA
>JAEEGK010014417.1_pt1 | contig 17665 bp, 9 predicted proteins | sample 8958771 | NCBI WGS metagenome assembly JAEEGK01 (sample SAMN16246547, study PRJNA631951) | gut metagenome | biome: gut microbiome; feature: rumen; material: SC-attached | host: Bos | place: Iran: Karaj | collected 2018-10
AATTTACAATAAATAATAATTTAATTTTAGCAATTATATATTAAGTAATAGAATTAATGAAATTATTATTATTTTAATAAAATTTAAAAATAAAAATTGGGTTTTTATATGTTTATTCATTTATTAAATACTATTTTTTTAATTTTTAAATAAAAATGAAAATAAACTTTTAAAAATAATATAATTAAAAAATGTCGTTCCACAAACGTGGATTGGACAATAATGAAAAAAATAATAATTTTATTAATAATAATGAATATCGTCTAATTCAATATTCTCTTGTTATTTTATCTACTTATAATAATGATAATAAATATATGGGTCTGAAAAATATTCAATTATTAAATTATAAACAAGAAAAAATTCAAATTTTAAATTATAATTCAAATTGTTTAGAAGTGGATTCATTTAATCTTAGATATTTATTTAATGATAACAATAATCAATATGAAGATAATTATTTTATAACTCAATTCTTTAAAGGCCTTACAATTAATTTTTCAATTATAAGTAAATATGAGATAGAAAAAATAATAATAAATAATTTCAATGAAGAAGAAATAAGTATTTCTCCAATAAAAGACATAGAAATATATAAAAATAATATTTTAATTTATAAAGGTTCACTTTTAAAAAATAGGGAATTTAATTGTATAAGAATAGGAGAAATAAAATATTCAAATGTTTTTCAAGAAAATAAAAGATTTTTTTCATCTTCTAAAACAAAATATCCTCAAAAAAGATTTTTCACCAAAGAAAATATTTATAGTGCAAGAAACATAAATAATTATGATATAAATAATATAAATATAAATTTTAGATCAATGTATGATATGTTATCCCCAATAGAAAAATCAAAATCATTTAATATAAAACCACAAGAAAAAAAATATATATCTTTTAATAAAATTAGATTAATAATAACTCAAAATTATGGAAATAGAAAAAATGTAGGTTTAACAGGAATAGAATTTTATGATTTAAAAAATGAATTAATTTCCGTTGAAACTGCAGAAACAATAGGAGCAATGCCAAAAGATTTAAGAACAATATATGATGATGAAAATGATGATAGAATTTTTGAAAATGTTTTTAATGGAATCAATAATACTGATGATGAAACTAATATGTGGTTAACTTCATTAAAAAAAGAAGAAAGCCCTCCTTATATTGAATTATTTTTTGCTGATGTTATTAATATTAAAAGAATTAAAATATATAATTTTAATAAAAAAAATGAATTGGAAAAATGCACTAAAACTATTGAAATTTATTTAGATGATGAATATTATGATACTATTTATTTATATCAAGGAATTGGGGAAACTTGTTTAGAAAATAAAGATAAAAAAGATTTTGGACAAGATATTACTTTTCCTATTAAAAAAATTGATTTGAGTAAATATGAAAATAAAAAAGATGAAATTAAAAAATATGCCTCTTTTTTATATGAACAATGTTATGAAACTCCTTATTTACCTTGCGGTCATATTTTCAAATTTGAATTTATTAGTAATTTTAGTATAAATTATAAAGAAAATGATAATATTGGTTTAGATAAAATTGAAATTTACAATGAAAATGGAGATAATTTATTTAATGTAAAAGAATATAAAATATTAACAAATACAGAATTAATTAGTGATAAAGAAATTCTTTTTAAATATAATAATATAAAATTATGTTATTATGAAACATATAATGATAGTATATATTATATTTTTTCAGAGCCTGTTTTTGTTTCTTATATAAAATTTTCACATTTAAAATCTAATACTTTAGATACAGTTAAGGATATTAAAATTTTTTGTGATTCAAATATAATCTTTGAAGGGAGTTTACATAATTATAATCCTACTATTGTTTTATTTACTTGTGATATAAAAATTACAAGAGATTTAAATGAGAAATTTTTATCTAGTCCAATTAAAAAAAGACAAATGCAAAATGAAAGAAATGATGAATATATATCTCTTATTTTCAATTAAATATATAATTTTTTATGTGTTAATAAAAATTGAGAAAATAAGTTTTTTATTGAAATTTAAAAATGATATATAATATAAATATTTAATTTATAATATATCCTTTTATTTAATATTTCTGGAATTACTTCTTGTAAAAGATAAATTACTACTTTTTTTTCTATCATCATTAGTTTTAATAATAGTAGCTTGAATTTTTCTAGTAATACTATTTGCTTTTTGTCTTTTTTTTGTAGGAATTTTTCCTTTTTTTTTAAAATCTTTATACATTTTATTAGCATAGCAAACCATTTTTTTAAATTTATTGTTTTCAGAATTTAATCTAAAACTACTAGGAATAGTTTCAATAGTATTTTCAGTTTTAATAATATTATTACCATTTGTTGTGGTAATATTTGGAGTATAATTTGAAGATGTATTTGCATTTGTTGTACATATATAATTTGAAGGTGATTTTTTTATTTTTGTTAAAAAACTTCTTTTATTTTTATTTGATTGTCTTGCTGATTGAATATTTGATTTTTCAAATGGAGATTTAATTATATAATATTTTGGAACTGTTCTCTTACTTTGAGGAAGAAAATTTGAATTTGTTCTAGAATTTTTATTTGAAGAATTTAAATTTTGTTTTTTTTGAATGGCAGTATTTTTATTTTGAAAAGAATAATTTCTTTTATTATTACCTTTATTATTATATTTAATGCAATTATTATCGTTAATGAAACTTTGAGAATATTGCTTTGGTATTTTTGTGTTAAGTTTTAAATTAATTTTTGAAATTTTTGGTTGATATTTTTTATAATTTTGATAAATACCTTTAGTTCTGTTTGCACTATTTATTGTATGATAAATATGGTTATTATTATTTGGTTCAACTGAACAATTTCTTTTTTTTTCTGTTTTCATTGGTTTATAATTATTTCTTGATGTTTCTTTGTCAATTCTAATATCTATTTTACAATGAGGTATTAATTTTTTATTTTTATTTCTATTTTTTTCTTTATCTTTTTTTTTTATATCTTTTGATTCTTGCTTTTTTATTTTTTGAATTATATCATATAAAGGATTTTTTTCTTTATTTTTACTCATAGAAAAATGATAAATTTTCTTTATTTCTTCAATAGCTGATTGTTTACAATAAGGATTAACAAATTTAACAGAAAATTTTTTACACAAATAATTTTTTCCATGACTATATGATTTAGGTCTTAAACTATTTCCCTTTTCTTTATTGATAAAACTATTATTTTTGTATTCTTTTTTAATTGAGCTTATAATATTATTTAATTTACTTTTACATTTATCTAAACATCTTATTTCTGAATTTCCATTTTTTTCTTTAATATAATTAACTGTTGGAGTATTTAAATATTCATAAATATTTTTTTTACAATTATCTTTTTTAACATTCATTTTTTTCTTTTTCGCAGTTTTTAAATTACTTTCACTTTGCAAATAATAATTACAAATTGTAGAAATTGGAGTATAATTACCATTTGAATCTTTTCCTTTATTTTCCTTTTCATTGTTTATTTCATCTTTGTAAGGAGTGACATCTATATCTTTAAGAGTTATATTAGAATTATTTCTTGACAAATTTTTTCTATAAGAATTTGATATATTTATATTATTATTTTCAGGAGTTTCTTTATTAATTCCAAATGATGCACTTCCATCAAAATTTGTGTTTTTAAATTTGGAAAGTGACATATAATTTTGAAATATCTGATCATTTTGCTCAGTTGTTGTTAAACCCTCATAAATATCTTCAGGAACTTTTTCACAATTAAGTTCAATTGGTGTTAAAACATTTGAATCAGGACTTTCTAATTCAAATCCAGAAAATTTAGTAAATGAATTCATTTTTTAAAAAAATTTAAATTTTAAATTTTTAACATTAAAATAAAATAAATAATATCTCGAATACAAATATAATTAAAAAATATTTAAAAATAATAAACGCCCTTTAAAACCCTAAATATAAAAAAATGAAAAAAAATCAATAAAAAACCCAAAAAAAAAAAATTAAGATTAAAAAAATGAAACTTAAAATAAAAAAATCAGAACGCCATTCAGGTTTAGTTTCTTCATGTTGTTGGGCACCTGATAATAAGTTGTATACTTTAAGTGACAAAACAATATTAATGTGGGACTACAACGGTGAATATATAGACGAGTTCATGGAGCTGGATGTAGGTTGTACCTCAATTGAGTGGGGACCCTCATCTCATACGGATGCTATTGCATTAGGGACTGTAGAAGGGACATTAAAAGTAATAAATAAAACAGGTAAAGTAGAAAAAATAGTAGATTCAGCACATTCAACAGCAATAATATGTATTAAATGGAATAGTGATGGTCAAGCAATTGCAACGAGTGGTGAAGATGGAATTGTTAAAATTTGGAGTAGACAAGGAGTTTTACGTTCAAAATTAGTAGAAGTTTCTTCACCTGTTTATGCTATTGCTTGGTCACCTGATGAAAATTATATGCTTTATTCAAGTGAGAAAAATTTATCTATTAAACCCATATTTAAAGGAGGGAATAAAACCCTTTCTTGGAAAGCTCATGATGAAATTGTCCTATGTGTTGATTGGAATTTTTCAAATAAATTAATTGTATCAGGTGGTGAAGATAGGAAATATAAAATATGGGATCAATATGGAAGAAATTTATTTGTTAGTTTACCATATAATTATGTTACTACTTCTGTTGCATGGGCTCCATCAGGAGAATATTTTGCAGTTGGTTCTTTTGAAATGATGAGATTATGTAATAAAACAGGATGGACTTATTCTTTTAATAAAGTTGATTCTGGAAGTTTATTTAAATTAAGCTGGAGTGGAGATGGTACTACTGTAGCAGGGGCTGGAGGTAATGGTTCTGTTGTTTTTGGAAATATTATTGATCGAGCTGTTTCTTGGAAAAATATTGAAGTTAGATTAGATGAAAATAATAAATTAATTGTTACTGATTTTCAAACTGATGGATTCGCAGAAATTGACTTTAATGAAAGATTAATTGATATGACTCTTGGTTATGATTATTTAATCGTTGTTACTAATAATCAATGCCATATTTATAATGTTGATAATTTAAGTGCTCCTTATAAATTTGATATTAAAGATAAGGTTAAAATGACTTTAATGTGTCCAAGATTTTTTGCTTTGTTAGATGATATGAATGGATTAAATATTTATACTTATGATGGTAAACAAATTCAATCTCCTCAAATTACTGGAGTTAGATTTTCTTTGTTATCTAAAAAAATGATTTGTATATCAAATGATATTATTGCAATTTTACCTCCAAATAATCCAAAAACAATAAAATTATATGATATTCAAAGTGGAAAACCACTTAATGTAGAAATTAATCATTCAATGGATATTTGTGAAATTCAATTAAATCAAAGTGATTTAAGTAGAGATAGAAAAGTATGTTTCACAGATACAAATAAAGACTTATATATTAGTAATGTATATATACCAAAAGTAGTAAAAATAACAAATATGTGTGATTCTTTTGCATGGAATGATTCAAATGATATGTTATGTGCAATAGCAGATGAAAAATTTTATGCTTGGGTTTATCCAAATGCAGTTTATTTAGAAAAGGAAATTTTAGATGGATGTAGATATGAAAAAGATGCAAGTAATATAGGGAAAAATTCACAAATATTAAATTTCACTGGTTCATTTTGTAATATATTAAAAAGTGATGGATCATTATGTTCAAAGACAATAACTCCTTATGCTGGTTTATTATTAAATTTATTAAGTTATCAAGATGGAATTGAAAGAGGATTAAAATTATGTAGATATGTTAAAGATAAAGTTTTATGGACTGCATTCAGTGCAATTTGCATTAATTATAGAGAAATTCAAATCGCTGAAACTGCTGTTGCTTCTATTGATGAAGTTGATAAAGTTAATTTCATTGAAAAAATATTAAAATTAAAAGAACAAAATTATAATGAAAATTTAATATCAGCTTATGTTTTGTTATTATCTAATAGAATTGATGAAGCTGAAAATATATTAATTCAAGGGAAATTAATTTATAGAGCTATTAAAATTAATATAAATTTATTTAGATGGGATAGAGCTTTGAATTTAGCACTTAATTTTAAAACTCATATTGATACTGTTTTAGGTTATAGACAAAAATATTTAGAAAGTGTTGGTTTAGAAGAAGTTAATTCTAAATTTATTGAATTATCAAGAGATAATACTATTGATTGGGATAAAATTAAAGCAAAAATTGCAGAAGATAAAAAGCTAGAAACTCAAAAATAAATTATTAAATTTTGAAAACATAAAATTTAAAAAGTTTAATTTTTAAATTTGTTATTAATAAAAATTCTTATTATTTTATTAAATTAAATTAGATTTTTTAAGTATAATTTTTTTAAATTTTTTGTGTTTTAAATAAATAATATAAATATATAAATTTTAAAATGACTTATTTATATGATCAATATTCAGATATTAATCAAATTCAGTTTAACCAAAATTTTGATGATGCAATAGTTGATGAAGATTATCCTTTACCAGATTATAATAATTATTATTCAGAAATTGAATATCCAAATACAAATATGCCAAAATCAAAATATAATTTTAAAATATATGAAAAAGAAAATTCTCAGCCAGTTCAAATCAATAAAAGTCAAAATTTAAATCAAAGTAAAACTTCAACAAGTACTAATAAAGTTAGAAATATTAACAAGAATTATAGCAGCAATATTAATAAAAAGATTAATAATAATATGAATATTGATGTTAATTCTTCTGTAAGTGATAGTAATTATCATACTCAATCAGAATTTAAATTAGATAATAACGAAGATTATAAATTAATTCCACAAACTTTAATTCTAAATTTGAAAGATGAATATACTAAACAAAAAGGTTATATGCAAACCAATGCTGAAGAATTATTTAAATTTTTTTTAAATTATCGTGTTCAAGAAAACAAAGGTATAAAAATAAATAAAAAAATAAAACCTTTAATGAAATATTCTAATGGAGATATAAATTATAGTATTGATTATTAAAAATTATTTTTGTCTATAAGGATACCAATTAATAGAAATTTACTTACATTTTTAAATTTAAAAAGAATAAAAATATAAACTAAAATATTAATTTAAATATAATATAATTAACTTAGAAAAATTACATTCAACTTCAGATTATTCAAAAATTAATTTATATATCTTATCTTAGTTATTACAAAACCATCAATTTATTTTGGAATTTTTAAATAAATGAAATATTATTTTTTAAATATTTAAATAATCTCTTCATTTAAAGTTAATAAGTATAGAATAATATCATAAATATTTATTCAATACATGAGCAACTTTTTTTCCAAATACATTAATTTATATATATATATTTTACGAAATAATTAATATTTTAAGAATTTAAATTCAAAAAAATCATAATTATCATTATATTTAAAATTATAATACATATAAATGTCTGAAATTCAATCTCAAAGTAATTATGTACAACAAGGAATTCCAGAATCGAATATTGGAAATTTATTACAAAATCAAGAAAATTTCCAACAAACAATGGAAAACGAAGAAAATATAGAAGACATTCAAAATCAAAATTTTGAAGATAATATAAATCAAGAATATATAAATAATAATATTAATAAAAATGTTACAAAAAATGAAAATTCAAACCAACAAAATATTTATCAAGAAAATAATAATTATGAGAATGAAGGAAATATTCCTAAATTTAGAGATATGGAAACGAATACAGAACAGCTTTCCGAAGAAACTCTTCAACAATTTGTAGAGAATAATAGAGAACTTTTAGATTCTACTTTTTTATTAACTATTCAAGCTGACATCAATGATAAAATTGATACTCTTGAATCAATAAATGAATTAAAAAGAGAATTATATGAAAAAGACAAAATTTTTGATTTGTTGGTTAAATCTAATAATGATTTAAAAGAAAAAATTGAAATTTCTAATAAAAAATATAAAGAAATTATTGAAAAAATTGAAGAAAAAAAAAATGAAGATACTGAGGTAAGATTAACAAATCAAATTAAAGAAATGGAAAAAGAAATAAGTGCAAATAACACTGAAACTGAAAGATATAAAAAAATGATAGATAATTTAAAAAACAAAATTGAATTTCAAACGAATTTAGAAAGAGCTTTTAATTTACAAAATGTTTTAAAACAAGAAACACAAAAAAACAACGAATTAAAAAAACAATACAATGCATTATTAAGAGTGAATACTGTACAGAAAAAATATATTAATAATTTAGATAAAGAAAATCAAATTTCTGAAAAAATTCAAATTTTACAAAATGAAATAAAACAAACAAAAGAAACTGTAAAAGAATATCAAGAAAAATATACAAAACAAGATAGGTTTTTAAGGTTAATTCATGAAAAAATATTATCAATTGAAATGAATATTAAGAAATTAAAAGAACCAAAAGTTAAGGAAGTTAAAGCTTTTACAAGAGAAGAATTAAAAGATACTATTGATTTAATTAAAACTTTAAAAACTCAAATAACAGAAAATAGAAATCAATTAAATTTAATTACAAAAACAAATGATGATAAATTGAATCAAATTTTAAATCAAAATAAAAAAATTGAAGTAGATTTTAAAGAAGCAGAAAAAGAACATAAAAGGTTACTTTTTAAAAAAAATGAATTAAAAAGACAAATTAAAAATTCAAATGTTGAAACAAATAAACAAAAAAAAAAATTCTATTTAAAAGAAAATGATGAAGGAATTAATAATCGGGAAATAAATGAAAATATAGAAAATAACAATGATGCTAAATTGTTTTCTAAGAATCCAAATAAAATCGCTGAGCCAGAAGATGAAAATAATTTAGAACAACAAAGTGTGGGAGAGGGAGATGACAATTTAAATGATTTAAATGATAGTAATGCTCAAGTTAATGATAATAATGATAGTAATATAGAAATCAATAATAATTTTCAAAATAATGATGATTTATTATAGAGTTTTTATTAAATTAGAAATATCAAGTTCAAATTTTCATAAAAAATAATTTTAATTAATTAAAATAAAATTAATAAATAAAATTAGTCTTTTTTATCATCTATTATTTTTCGATTAGCATTTCTTTCAAATAATTTTTCAATCAGAAAATTATTTATTATTTTATTATACTACAAACTTTCTTTTTTGAATTATATTAATTTACTAAAAATAACAATAAATTAAAAATATCTAATTTTTATGTAAAATTTTTTTTTATTTAGTAAAAACAAATACCTATAAGATTTCTAAAACTCCTTAGATATATAATTTCATTTTTTCTTTTTTTTAATATATTATATGATAAATAATTTTTTCGTATAATTATTGAAGGAGATATCCATTCTAGAATGAATATCTTTTCTTTCTCAATAAGATATATATTCTTTTGACCTCTTTAATAACTTGATAAGACATTTTCACAGTGGTAAAATTCATCCTAATACAATTTTTATTTGGAGTGTGTGTTTTAATTTTTATTTTTATATTACTTCAAAAATATTTTTAAATTTAGTTGTTTTAAAAAAAATATCCCAATTCTTCTATCTATATAATTTCAGAGCTATTATTTTTTGATTTATTTAAAGATTTTTATTGTTTACAATTTAAGACTTTTATTATATTTATTTTTAATCAGAATAAAATATATTAATAAAAATAAATAATTTGATATATTTTATAAAATATATATAAATCTTCGATTAATGTAAATATAAAAAAAAAATGAGAAAACAAGTTCAAGAATACTTTGAAGATTATGCTCCTAAATATGATGAAAAATATTCTAAAATGGGACTTGCAACTAAAAGTATTCACTCAGGTCAAACTCCAGATTTAACATTTGGAGCAGTGAATGTTCCTATATATGCAAGTTCAACTTACGTTCAACCGGAAGCAGGGACCCCATTAGGAAAATGGGTATATACTCGTTTAGGAAATCCAACAAGAAATGCTTTAGAAAGATGCATTGCTGCATTAGAAGGTGGAAAATATACTGTAGTTTTTCCAAGTGGAATGGCAGCAATTACGTCAACCCTACAATTACTTAATCCAGGTGATGAAATTATTTCAATAAATGATTTATATGGTGGAACTCATACTAATTTCAGAGAGTTTGCAACTCATAAAAATAACTTAAAATTTACATTTTTTGATTTTAAAGATTTAACCAAATTTAAGCCTTTACTTAATGAAAAAGTAAAAATGGTTTATGTAGAATCTGCAACAAATCCTTCATTAACAGTAGTTGATGTTCCAGAAGTAGTAAAAATAACAAAAGAATTTAACAAAGACATTCTTGTTGTTGTTGATAATACATTTTTAAGTCCTTATAATTTTAGACCACTTGAATATGGTGTTGATATATGTATTGAAAGTTGTACAAAATATATAAATGGTCATAGTGATGTTGTTATGGGATGTGCCACCGTAAAAGATGAAAACTTATATCAAAAAATAAATAATGCTGAGATTTTCTTAGGTTCAACTTCCTCTGCTTTTGATTCATATTTATGTTTAAGAGGAATTAGAACACTATCACTTAGAGTAGAGCAACATAATCAAAATGGTTTAGCAGTTGCAGAATTTTTAGAAAAACATCCTAAAGTTGAAAAAGTTTTTTATCCTGGATTAGAATCAAGTCCATTCCATGAAGTAGCCAAAAAGTTATATAAAGGTTATGGAGGTGTTGTTACTTTTGTTATGAAAGGAGGTCTTGAAGAATGTAAAAAATTCTTAGGAAAATTAAAAGTCTTCCATTGTGCTGTTTCTTTAGGTTCAGTAGAATCTTTAGCAGAACATCCTGCTCTTATGACTCATTCTGTTGTGCCTCCTGAAATTAGGAAAGAATTAGGAATTGATGATGGATTAATCAGATTGAGTGTTGGAATTGAAAATAAAGAAGATATTCTTGAAGATTTGAAACAAGCTTTAGAATAAATATAGGGTAACAATTATTTATTTTAAACAAAAATTTTTGGGGTTTTTGAGTTTTAATGTTTTTGTTTTTTAAAATAATTTTAATTTTAAAAATAGGGGATAAAGTGGATTTAATTATTAAAATGAATAAAAATTTTCCTCATTCAAAAAATTGGTTTTAAAAAAAAAATTTGAAAATATTATATGTTGAGATTGGAAAAACATCAAAGAATAATTTTCTAATAGCAAAAGATGATTATTATTTATTTACAAAACAATCCATTATTCTAATATAAATAATATATATAAAATAAAAAATAAAAAACTTATAAGATATTTTAATTTACTATATTAAATAAATGAATATTCTTGGTTTGAAAATGCCTAAATAAAAAAACAAAATGAATTAAGTTTTATTCAAATTTTATCTTAATCCATCGATGATGGTTTAAAAATCTTTGATAAAGAAATAAAAATCCTAATTAAATTATAAAAAATAAAGGAATATTAAATTTTTTAAAGATTTTAATTTTTGTTTTATCTATGAATAAATATACTTTTATTTATAAATTATAATGTAATATAACATCTTAATGAAATAATGAATCATGTTTTGAAGGATTATTTTCATTATTTTTCATTGTATTATTTTTTGAAAAAAATTATACAATGAAACAATGAGAAAAAGGGAAAAGTTAAAAAAACATCAATTTTTTCTCATATTAAAAGTTATTATAAAGTTGATAAGAAATGCTTCATCTTTATATAATATAGAGAAAGTCCAAATATCAAATGTTATTAGAAAAATGTAAAATTTTAATTCATAAGATAATTTATTAGATTAAAAAGAATAAATTAAAAAATTTGCTTTTAATGATTTTTTAGCTAAAACTTTTGTAATATATAAAATTATGAATTATGTTTTTGGAAATAAAACTTTTTTATATTGATAAACCCAAATTTCTATTGACATCTTATTATATATTAATCTTCATTAAATTTATATTATTGATAACTATTTTATCTATTTTTTCATGTTAAACAAATATTTTAATGAAAGTTGATAATTTCCTAATAATGTGGAATCAATTTATTTATATTAATTATTTCAACTTTTTAAAAATAGATTGCTTCTTTCTACATTTATGAATAAACTTTAAATTATTAAAAGAGACTAAAATAAAATGAATATATCCAAATATTATGGAAAAGATATATTTTCAATTTCAATATCAAAATTATTTAAAATATATTTTTAATTTAAAAAATATATTTTAATCTTTTCACAATTTTTATTTTTAAAAATGTTTAAAGATGATTCGAGTTTTTTTTTATTCCCTCAACCAACTCAAATTGTATTTAATCAATATACAATTAAATTAACTCCTTTTTTTGATTCTATTAATATCTCTATCATACAAAATGATTCAAATGAGGTTTATGAAGCTAATTTTAATTTTGAATTTCTTCATAATTATAAATTATTATTATCTAGTTTTACTCTCAAAGAAATGATTGATTTTATATCAAGTCTCATCCAACAAAATAGTATTACAATTGAAAAAAGTAAGATGTGTTTAAAATTTATTTTAATTTCAAAATTACCTAATCACCCAAATGTGAAATTAATTTTAAAAAAGAAACAATATAAATCAAATCAAATGCTTGAAAAATTATTGAATGATATTCAAAATTTGAAAGAAGAAAATGAATTTTTAAAGAATTCATATGAAAACTTAAATAAAAAATTTCTATCAAGTGAAAAAGATGTAAAGGAAGAAGTTGAAAACAAGATAGAAAACAAAAATATAGAAAGCAAAATAAATCAATTTGAAAATAGAATTAAAATTTTAGAAGGATTTCATTTTATAAAAAATAAACATAAAATACAATTAAAAAATTGTAATCTTAAAAATAGTAATTCTATTAAATCTCATATTAAAAGAATTAACTCAGTTTCTTCTTTTCCTTCAGGTAATATAATATCTGTATCAGCAGACAAATCAATTAAAATTTATGATATTCATTTCAATATTTTACAAAATATTGAAAATGCACATAATGATGCTATTGCTTATGTAGAAGTAAAAGATGAAAATAATTTTATGACTTGTTCCACTGATAAAAGTATAAAATTATGGATTAAAATTGAAAATGAAAATGAATATAAAGTTAATAAAGTAATTAATAATGCCCATAATGATAGCATAAGAAAAGTAATATATTGTTCAAATGGAAATATAATTTCATGTTCCTTTGATATGACAATTAAAATATGGAAAGAAAATAATAATAATTATGAAAATTTTAAAACTTTAACAAATTTAAAGAAAATAGATTCAATTTTATTTTTAGAAGATAAAAATATTTTGATATCTTCTGGAATAGATGGAACAAAATTATGGGATTTAAATAATTATGATAATATATCGTGTATTCAAACTTTTGAAGATACTTATTGTGGATGGAATGGAGCAATATGTAGACTTGATGAAGATAAAATTATTGTAAAAGGTAAAGGAACAAATTGTTTGAAAATTATTTCAATAAATGAAAAAAAAATAATAAAAGAAATTGAAAATCAATTTCAATGTTGGGGAATAAGTTTAATAGATGATAAAGGAATATTTTTAGTTGGAGGAATTAGTAAAGATATAAAAATATATCGAAATGATAATTATGAATGTATTCAAATAATTGAAAATGCTCATAATAATGATATTAAAGGTTTCATTGAATTAAAAGATGGTTCTATAGCATCATTTTCAAAAGATAAAACTATTAAAATTTGGAGTTTTTGAAATGAATTTTAATATTTTTATATAATATTATTTTAATAAATTAGGCCTCTTCTCTTTTTCTTAATGATAAAAAAGAGTCATTTTATATAATTACTTAATACATCATTTCCTTTATTGTTGAGTTTATGTTAATGTTTTTTATTTAATTTTTAATTTAAAAATATTATCTTTTGACTTATATTTAATAAAAAATTAAAATAACGAATTTATGTTAATAATTGTATCAATTTAGTATTAAAATTGATAATTGAAATTCATAGGTTTTTGGAGCATTGTTTAAGTAATCTTTCTCTCTATAATATTAAATATAAGCAAACTAAAATTAAATTTTCTAAAAATTATTGAATTATAAATCTCTTTTCATTTTTTTAAAATTTATGAATATAAAATAATGAGTTAATAAAAAGGAAAATCACATGAGATGAAATTGTAATTATTTAACATATTTAATAATGAAGAAGTATCATTTGAAAAAAAGATGATACTGATTTATTTAGGTTGTTTTTCTTTGTTGAAAAAAGATTTCTTAATCAAAAGTTCAAATTTGAAATTTAAAAAAAACATTGGAAAAATTTATTAAAATTTTTTAACTTTTGTTTGAAGATTGATAGACATATTTACAATAAAAATATAAACAGCCACCCAATCCTCAAAATTGTTGTTGAATTTTTTTGACTTGAAAAATAAATTAATAATTATTAATCAAGCTTCGAAAACTCAATTTTTAATAATTAAAATTTATTTATATTCCTTATATTTGATTAAAAATTTTATTTATGGTAAAAAAAATAGAAAAATATTTTGGATTTTCTTATTGTTAGAATTAATAAATCTTTTTAAAAAATAAGATATTGTATTGAAAAATATATAAAATAATAAAATAAGAAATAGGTTAATAAATATATTATATGTAAATTTTCAAGTATAAACGAGATATATAAATTTAGGGTATATTTTTTAGAATTTGAAAGTATGTAAAAAATATGGATAGAATTCAGAATTAATAATATATGAATTTCAAAAGATAATAATTAACAAATCATTTTGTTTCATCCAGAATTAAATCCAAAAATAGGATTATCAAAATTTATTCAAATTATTTAACAGAAATACAATTGAAAAAATAAGGAATTATAATGGAGTAGAAAATAAATTTCTTTATAATTGATATAGAAGTGATTTAATTATGATTCTTTTGATTATGAAATATTTTTCGATTTTATATTTGGAAATGATGTTATTGTTATTTTAAAAGGTTGATTGAAGAACATATTTTTGACAAAATATCATCTGTTTTTAAAAAGATATGTACTTATTTAAATAATAATTTTCTTAATTATAGAACAGAATGTATGTCTTAAAAATGATATTAATAATGAACTTTATGGTGTAGAAATTACTTATTTTTTCTATGAAGTAATTTGGAAGTTATCATCATTTATTTTTTTATTAAAAAAAATTAAACTTTGTTTATCAATTTTTTTTTTAGTTTTTAAATTTTAGTTTAAAAGAATAATTTTATTGATTTACATTCTTCTCTTTGAAGAAATAATTATATTAAATATACGAACACTGGAAAATGAAAATAATCTATTATTATTTAATTAAGGTATTTATTTAATTTATGTACTTTTTATTTTTTTAAAATTTTTTTAAAATTAAATTGAATATTTTGATTTGGAAGAAGAATAATAAATGTATAAGCTTTTTAAATATCATTTCATAATATTTCTAAAAATAATTATCATAAAAGAATATCTAACTCACATATTCCAATATTTTTTTCAATTTTTTACAGAAAATTATCATTCAATTTTTAATAACTTTTAAATAATATTCCATCTATAAATTATTTATTTATTAAATAAATAATAAATTTTCAAATTATCTTATCTTAATCAATTACATCAAAGAAATTCATTTCACTATGAAAAAATAAGATATAATAAATTATACTAATAGATTTTTAATTAAATCAATTAAATGATTTTTTCTCTTAAATTTTAAAAAGATATTTTTTTCATAGATTTACTTTAAATTATAAATTGAAGCTTAAAAATTCATTTATTTATTAGACACAAAGTCTTAAATTTAATTTATTAAATAATTAATAATATGTTTGGGGATGAAATTGATACCACAAAAAAAAAAATTGAAAAAACCTCATTATCCATCGCCCACATAAATACAGAAAAAATCGAAAAAAATTTAAATTTAAATTTATCTCCTATCCTTCCTCCAAAAAGAAAATCAGTTAGTATAACAAGTGATATAAATGATATTTTAGAAGAAACAAACAATTCACCACATAATAAAGAATATACCAATTTAATTCCAGTTGGGATAAAATGTAAAATTGAAGAGCATAAATCAAAATATATTTCTTTAGATAAATATAAATTGGCTTTTATTTGTAAAAAATGTTTAGAATTAGGATTAGCAGAAAACAATTTGGAAATTCTTGAAGAAAAAGAAAAAAATAATTTTGAAAAAAATAAAAATGAAAATTTATGTAATGAAAATTGTGGAAATATTTCTTATTTTTTATGTAAATCTTGTAATGAATTTTTATGTTATAATTGTTTAATGACAAAACATAATCATCATATAATTGAAACAATTAATTATGAATCTAATATTTTTAAAGATGATATTAATATTGAAATAAATATGCTTAATAAATTAATTGAAGCAATGAAAAATTTTAAAAATAATGTTAAAATAAAAGAAAAAGAAAATAAAAACAATGGTTCATTATTAATGAATGATTTCTTTAACAATATTAATCAAACTTCAATTGTTATTAAAAAAATACTTGATGAAAAAGTTTTAAATTTAATCAAAAATTTTAATGAAATTTTTGAAGGATTTGACAATGATAATTCATCAATATTTGAAGGAGTAAAAAAATTGAAATCAGATATTAAAACTTCATTAATAGAGTTAGAACAATTAAATAAAACATTAAATGATAATTCTATCAATATAATAAATAAAATTGAAGTTCTTAAAGAAGGAAATAAAAAATATAAAGAAATTGAAAAAATAATAAAATATTCAAATAATATTTTAAATGCAATAATTAGAAATGAATATCATACAAAAGAGAATAACAATAAAAAACAATTACAAAAAGAAAGCATAAATTTAAGTTTAAATACATTAGAAAATTCTGTTAATTATAGTATTAAAAGTGGAAGTAACAGTGAATGTTTTCATTTAAATAGATTTAAAAGTTTCAAACATTATAATTTAATGTTTTTTAAATCTACTTCTTTAGCTTTTTCTTCCAAAAAAGATATTTCTTTAGTAGGATTGAATTTATGTTCTTTATATTATCATAAAAAAAAATTAAAAGATCCTAATTTTTTAATGCAAAAAATAGAAGATAGAGAATATTTAAATATTGAAATTCAAATAAAAGAAAATGAAGAAATCAAATTAAAAGAAAATAAACAATTATTAGGAGCTATTAATATAAATGATCCTATTATTTCTTTATTTTTTAATTCCCCTATAAACATTGAAAAAAATAAATTTTATATTATTACTGTGAATAATATGTCAAAAAATAATTTTTATAGTGATTTTTGGACTGGAGCATGTCCTTCAATCACACATGATAATTTAATTCAATTAATTCATTGTAATTGTACAGGAATATATTTTTCTTTTTCATCTCCTAAAGGGATCCAAAGTGATTTTAATGAATTTTCAAATGGAATTATAGAAGGAATAATTTATAGTATAGCAAAATAAAACTTATTTTATTAAATAATTTATTATTTAAATAAATTTTAAATAAAAAATTAATATAATTATTCAATAGATTTGAAAAAAATCAAAAATTAATAAAATAATAAAGATGCTATTAAATATATTTAATATTCAAATATAATTTG
>JAEEGK010014418.1_pt1 | contig 17664 bp, 15 predicted proteins | sample 8958771 | NCBI WGS metagenome assembly JAEEGK01 (sample SAMN16246547, study PRJNA631951) | gut metagenome | biome: gut microbiome; feature: rumen; material: SC-attached | host: Bos | place: Iran: Karaj | collected 2018-10
TGGTGTAGTTCGGGTATGTTTGGTTAGAGACAAAAAATTCTCGCGTTAGCGATAAGCAGAAAAACAGCCCCAAGGAACGTCCCTCAGTTTGATATTTATTAGATATATTGTAAATTTGTATGATAAAAATTCGGAGGACATTAAAATGACATACGCAACAGCCCAACATTTTATAAATGAGGCACAAAAACTTGGAGCCGAAGATAAAATCCGGATTATCAACATCCTGCTTAATTCTTTTAAACCTTCGCGGCAAAAGATGAGCGACAGCGAGGTTATGTCGTTATTCGACCATTTCACCGGTCGACTTAAAGTTGGAGAGGGGTTCGATTTAAAAGAAGAAAAATGCAAATATCTTGACGAACGCTATGGAATCTAATTTTAAGGTGTTTGTCGACACAAACGTTATTGCCAACTGGCTGATTCCTACAAATGTTTACCATTCTGAAGCTACAGAGTTTATGCGGTTGTGTTTCGGTGGAATGTTTTTGCCGTTTGTGAGTTCACATTCGCTTACCGATTTGTTTTACATCACTCGCAAATACTTTACACCTACCGAGCGTTTTGATTTTATAAGGCTGTTAATCAACTCTTTTACGGTATTGACGGAAGATTCTACAGAATTTTCAGATGCCATTGGGTTAGGCTCACCCGACCTTGAGGACGCTTTGCAAATTGTTTGCGCTGAAAGGGAAAACGTTGATTTCATTATCACAGAAAACATAAAAGATTTTTCATTGTCATCTGTTCCTGTTTTATCGATTGAATCCGCACTGAAAAAACTAAAATCTGAGGAATAGTTTTGGTCGATTTCGGCCCGTGATATGCTACGCCTTCGTTTTTTTGCGCCAATTGTAGGGGCACGGCATTTGTATTGTTTGCGCCTTGTCGGGCGGAAATTTTTTTATAATTTTTCTTCAAAATTCTCGCGTCAGCAACATCGTTGTAATACGCCCCGCAGGGGCAATAGCCGTCAGCCCGCGGCAGCGCCGTGGGTAGGCATATTATGTTGCCCAAACGCCCCGCAGGGGCAAAAGCAATAAACGAAAGCTGTTGCGCTTTCAGCGCGTGGTTTGTTCGGGTATGCAATCACCATGGTGTCGCTTCGCTCTGCCATGGGCTGGTTGTAGTTGCGCTTTCAGCGCATTATTTATTGCACGCCCTGTCTGGGAAAAATTGTAGTAATATTTGAAATAAAATCATTTAGAATCAATGATTTATAAAATTTATTCAATTTTTTTAATTCAATTTTCTTCAAATTTCTCGCGAAGCGACACCGTTTTATTCCGTGTCATCTGTGTTTTTCGTGGTAAAACAAAAAACTCGTCAGCAACCCCGTTTTTATAACCACGGAACAAACATCACAATGTGGCGTCACTACATTTTTAATCTTCTTAACACTGCTTTCCTTTCATCGCTAATGCGGTAGCTTTCAATAGCTTTCTGTATGGTTTTGTTGTGGCACCAGGTGTCGAGACAGTGGTCGGTCAGGTAGCATAGCACCTTATCGTACTGTTTGGTCAGCGCGGTGGCGAAATACCACGCAATCATCATTTTAATGTAGTATTCATCGGACTTGACAGCGGCCACCATACGTGGATATTCATCGCTGAAGCGCTCGTCAAGGAAAAAGGTCATCAGCATTTTAATGGCAAAACGCACGGTGTAGGTGTGCGGGCTTGCAATCCAAACTTTTATGGCAGCCAGAAGTTCGTCGGGGTGCTTGCCAAAGACTTTGGGCGTGAATGAGTCGCAGGTTGCCCAGTTGTCGATGTGGGGAAGAAACAGATTAGTTTGCCGCATGGCTTCATCGAAATCCGTTGTCCGCGCCACGATGAACGCGTGCAGGTTGTTCTCTTCGTAGTAGCGGTGGGGCAGGTTGCCGATAAACTCTCGTGCGGCTTCGGTCTTGGCAATCTGCTGTGCTAGTTTACGCAGTGCCGGTGTGCGCACACCGATGATGGTGCTGCGGTCGATGGTCGGCATCAGTTTCGCCTGAAAATCGCCGTAGGCAGTATCCTGAAGAGCAAAGAGTTGGTCGGTAATTGTCATATTAGGTGTTAGGTGTTAGGTGTTAGGTGTTGGGTGTTAGGTATTAGGTATTGGTTTGATACATTGTCAATTGTCCACTGTCAATTATCAATTAAAAAAGGCCAAACAAGTTGTCCGGCCTTTTTTTGAATCGGTTGCCTGTTATTTCTTTTTTCCTTTTTTGAAAACCAGATTGATGACAAGCAGAATGATAAATGCACCGATAGCGCCAATGATGACGTTGTTCAGCCATTTCCAGTCGCCTTTGAACAGCCTTAGGCTAAGGTCGCAAACATCGAACAGCCAGCCGCCGAAAAAGCAGCCGACAATGCCGACAATGAAGTTAACCACGAGCCCCATGCCTTTACCTTTGAAAAGCAGGCTGCCCAACCAGCCGGCTAATGCGCCGACTACAATGAGAGTGATGATTTCGGTAGGTGTCATGTTCATTTAGTTTTAGTGAGACATTACTTTGCAAGATAGTGTTTTTCTGAATCGGTTGTGCTTTTCTGCTTATGGTGTGCTTAAAAAAATAAAGGCTCGGACGGTTATTCGTCTGAGCCTTTGTGTTTTATGGTTGGTTGCGGCAGATTATTCGCCGTCTTCATCATCATCGCCGTCAGCGATTTCGTCGTTTGCTTCATCGTCATTCTCTTCATCATCATCGTCTTCGTCGCCGTCTTCAATGCGCCTTTTGGTTGACACTTTCTCGCGCTCGGCCAGTTTCTCAGCCCAATACGAGTACTCGCGCGCCAGTTTGGGGTATTCTTCGAGTGTGGCTCTGAAAAGCAGATGTTCCAGATGTTCAACTTTTTCTTTTATGTCTTTCGTTTCCATATCTGTGCTTTTATTTGATACTGCAATTATAATGCATCTGTTCAATTTTTCAACATCACAATTCCAAATGAATTACTTTTTTGGTTTCAAAGAATGGCTCGCTGAAGTAGTCGGTGATGTTGTAAATGGCTGTTTTTCTGTTTATTCGCTTCAATTCATCGTCAAAATCGCCGCCTTTCAGATAGATGATTCCGTTTGCGATTGAGTTTGCGCCGCCGGGCGCCACGCATTTCCGTGTCATATTGTAGAAGGTGTCGAGACGTGTGACGGCGCGGCTTACCACGAAATCGAATTTGTCGGTCACCTGCTCGACGCGTGTGTGCACGCCTTCAACGTTTTTCAGCCCAAGCGCGTCGGCCACGGCATTCACAACGGTTATTTTTTTGCCAATGCTGTCGACCAGTTTGAATTGGCAGTTAGGGAACATGATGGCCAGCGGAATGCCAGGGAAACCGCCGCCGGTGCCAACGTCGAGCACACGTGTGCCATTGGTGAAGCTCACAACTTTGGCAATGGCAAGTGAGTGTAGCACATGATTGATATACAGATTGTCAATATCTTTCCGTGATATAACATTGATTTTGGCGTTCCATTCGGTATAGAGCGGCTGCAAGTGTGCAAAGCAGTCGATTTGGTTGCCGGTAAGATTCGGAAAATACTTCAGAATGCAGTCCATACCGTTAGTTTAAGTGGTCGCTGCGGTCTTTCAGCATCTCGTAGAGCATCTCTCGAGCCCTGAACAGTTGGGCTTTGACGGTTCCGAGCGGAAGTTCGAGTTTGTCGGAAATCTCTTCATACGACAACTCGTCGAAGTAGCGTAGTTGCACAAGTTCGCGGTAGCGCGGTTTCAGGTTGGCCACCACATCGCGCAGCATGGCGTGCTTCTGCTGAAGAATGATGTTTTCTTCGGGGTCGGGGGCGTCGTATTTCAGAGCCATTGTGGCTTCTTTTGCAAAAACTTCGCCAATGCGGTTCTCTTCTTCGGAACCTGACGTGCTGACAATGTCGAGTTGGCGAATCTTCTGCCGGCGCAGAAAATCAATGCAGTTGTTCGACGCGATTCGGAACAGCCAGGTGCTGAATGCGTATTCGGGCGAGTATTGGTCGATGTTGCGGAAGGCCTTGCCAAAGGCTTCGATGGTCAGGTCTTCTGCATCGATTTTGCTTTTTACCATCTTAAAGATTGTGAAGTAGATAGAATCTTTGTAGATGGTCAGCAATTCGGCAAATGCCTTCTCGTCGCCTTTTTGGGCCCGCTCAACCAGAGCTTGGTCGCGCCGTGCTTTTTCCGAAAAGTCAGGATTCACGTTCATTGACTGCGTTTATCTCTCAAAATCAATATATTGAATGCCGTTTGCAAAATTGGCAAAACGATGTCAAATATAGGAATTAAAAATAAAAATCCACGTTCGCCAAATTTGCGCATATTCAGTTTGTAAACCAGCATCTGCACCAGCAAACGAAATCCGTATGCTGCAGCGGCTTCAATGTAAAGGCCGAACGGGTATATTGCCACAATCAAAACCGCATAGAACAGCAGTCGGCTCATCAGTTCGTAACTTAAAATAATTTTTGTTCCAAGCCGGTAGTATGTCCATGTTGAAAGATGGCGTTTTTTCTGACTCACCCATTGCGCAAAGCTCTCACAAGGGATTGACAGGGTGCGGCTTTCGCTTGATGTGGCGATCCGTGTGTTGCGTTTTGTGGCGCGTTCGTTCACAAACAGGTCATCGTCGCCCGACATCAGGTAGTAGTGCGATTGGAATCCGTTTTTCTCAAAGAAAACACTGCGGGTGTACGACATGTTACGCCCAACACCCATGTAGGGATGCCCGGCCTTGGCCCAGCCCAGATAATGCATGGCAATGGTCAGAGTGTCGAACCGAATGATTTTGTTGAGCAGACCCTTCCGTGACTCGTAGCCGCCGTAACCCAAAACAATTTCGGTGCCGTCAGAGTAGGCGGCCATCATATTGGTAAGCCATTGATTGCTTGTCGGGTAGCAGTCGGCATCGGTAAGCACGACGTATTCGTTTTTTGCCGATTTCAAGCCAACCGTGACAGCCAGTTTTTTGCCGTGCGAGAATTTACGGTCGATTTCAATGCTTGTGTGGCGCAAGTTCTTGTAGGTCAATTCCATTTCGGCAAGAATCATCAATGTATCGTCTTCCGAGCAGTCGTTCACCACAATAACTTCAAAATCAGGATAATCTTGTTCCAGAACCTTTGGCAGGAATTTCTGCAGGTTCTCGCCTTCGTTGCGGGCGCAGATAATGACTGAAACAGGCGGTTGTCCGACACCACGCTGTGGTTGCTTGTTGCATACCGGCCGCAGAGCAACGCCAAAATAGTACGCCAACTGAATCAGTAGCGCAAGTGCAAACGCCAATAGCACAATCAGTTGCCATTGGCTTAGCGAACTTAAATATTGTTCCACCCTTGTGTAGATTAACTGATTGCAATATATTATCCGAAACCGCCGATGACAATTGGCGATTTTCTGTTTTTATTGACAGATGGTGGTTAATAAGAGTTTCTGCCGGAATCAGTTGCCCGATGTGCTCTGATTGCAGTATTTGCAGTAGTCAGATTTTACATTTTCGTTTTCGAAAACACGCAGCGAGAAGCCTTCACCCTTGCCGCTCAATAACTTGCAGTAGGTTTCGGGTTCAATTTGCTGAATGCGTGACATTGCCGCATCAAATGCCGCAGTGTGCATCAGGTTTTCGAAAAGTGAGCATAGCGAAACATAGGTGAGCAAAATCTGCATGTTGTTGGTTGTTGCCACCCATGGTTCCAATGTTTTGATTGTCAACATATAATCTTTGTTGTCGAGAAAGAGCTCGGCAAGTTTCAGGCTGTTGTCCATCGACTCTGTTTTGACATCGACAATTTTCTTAATGCGGTCGACACAAGCTGTTTTTATTGAGCGCACGTGGGTAACCGAGTCAACTTCGCTGATGGTTCTCAATTGCAGACGAAGGTTCAACTTGTCGATGGTTTCCTTTTTCAGTGTTGTTGAATAGAGCCTGTCGATGTCCGACTGCAGGCGGCCGCCAATGTCCTTGAACAGCCCGTCGGGGTAGCTTATCTGCATCAGCAGATTGTTAAAGGCAATATATTCATTGTACGGATTCATGGAAGCCAGATCGCTGATTTTCTCTTTAAGTTCAGAGTCTTTCACTTGTCCCAGCCTGTGGCGCAGCCAAAGGTCGTTCATGGCCAGGCCGGCAAATTCGGGTGTTGCCGGAATCCGCATCTCATCGAGTGCGTCGGGTGTGTAATCGCCGGTCAGAATGCGCTTCATAACCAGTTTTTGTATCGACAGTGCCAGTACGCGGTCCGACGAGTCGCACGCTTCGCTGAACTTGCGCAGTACGAACGGACGCTCGTTCTTGCCTGTCACATCGTACACAATGCGCATGCTGATGCGGGCGTAGCGGTGTTTCTGCAGAATGGGTTCAAGCTCTTTGGCCAGATTTTTCTTTAGAATGGTGTCCTGCACCTGTTCAATATCGAGTCGTGCCAGATTGCTGTATTTTGTTGAACGGATGTCAGTTGCAAAGTCGTCCCAGTTGTAGTCGGTTATAATTTCGGTTGTGGTTGAGTCCATCTGCCGTTTTTCGAGTGCGCGGACAATGCTTTCGGCGCGGCGGCGCTGCAGGTTGCGGTTCACCGAGTCGCTGCCTTCAACCGACGAGTAGGCCGTGATGTTCATGTTCAGGATTTTAAAGTCGCGTTGCTCGAGTGCTTCCAGAAACGGCTCAATGTCAGCTTCGTTGTAGTCGGCCTTGTTGCCTTTGAATGGAATCACAAACTCAAGGTCGGCGCTGTCGGGCACGGGTTTGTAGCCGCCGAACCGCGAGTTGATTGAGATGGTGTCGGCCAGCAGTTTCACGTTGTTTTTGTAAGTGCCTTTAATCGGGTAGATGAACGATTTCGGCACGCTTGTGCATACTGCGCCGTCCTGCACAATGAGCAGGTTTATCTCGCTGTTGGCCAAATCCACTTCGGGCGGCAAATCGGCAACTTTCGTCTTGATGGCTTTTGGCCGGCCTTCTTTGGCTGCCAGATTCTTCTTGAAAAGTTTTTTTGCTTTCACCGGCTTGGTCAGCACGCCGCGGTTGAAACGGTTGTAATCCAGGATGTTGCGTTCGAGACCGCAGTCATATTGTTCTTTTTGCAGAATGTCGAGAGCCAGCGCGTCGGTGTTGTTGCGCAGCAGTTTTTGCAGCGGCTTGGCGTTTTCCATATCGATGTAAACCTGCCTGTCTTCAATCACAAGCGCGTCGCGGAACTCATGCAGGTTGGTCATGCGGTTCACGCGCTTGCACACTTCGGGGTCGTAGACGTCGAGCCCCATATTTTTCTCGGTGTACGGCACTTTCAGTTGGTTGCGGTTGCGCATCCCTTCGTTGAATGAGCGGAAATTGCCAAGAACCACGGTCACATAGACGCGCTTGCCGTCGAAATCGATGTGTGACGACACACCAATGTATTGATAGTTGGTGCTTTCGAACATTGCGGCTATCTTGCTGTTCGACATCCAGCGGAAAACCAGCTCTTCGGCCATTTGGAAGTAGGTGAGTTCCTGCTTGCCTTTGATTACATTGATTTTTGCGGTAATCTCGGCCGCTTCGGTTGAACCGCCGAAAGCCTGCATGCGGTTGCCGACGGGTTGTTCCAGTTTGGCGTTGGGGTCGTCTTTGGCCATCATCGCCATATATTCCGACTGCTCGTTGGCCACCGAGAACATCAGCTGACGGAACTGCAGCGGTTCGCAGTCGCGCTCGTCAAGAATGAAGTTCAGTTGGTCGATGATGATGCTGTCGAGCAGCTTGGGGTAGAATTCGCCGGGGTCAATCTGTGTTGTCGCCGACATTGCTTCGCCTTCGATATGGTATATTTTCCGGGCCACACTCTGCTGCGCCGTGCTAACAAGCGAGCAGACCATCAGCAGCAGGCCAAGCGCTATTTTTTTAGACATCGTTTTTCTCTTTTTCTAAAAAACCTGCAAATCTATAAATTATTGTCAGTCGGCCTAAAATGAATTTGTTTTTTGCATATTGGGGTCGGTGGCGCAGATGGCCGCCAGCCGTTCCACAAATTTCCGTTCCGACGGGTGTTTCTCGTACATGTAGAGCAGCATTTCGTCTTGCGCTTCACGCGATTGCTTGAGAATAGACAGCGCCGTGGTTATCAGCCCTTGGCTGTACCGAAGCCGTTGCATTTGGTCGAGCAGCGATAACTCTTTTGGCGATAGCGGATTGCGGTTTTGCATCGGTTGCGGACGGCTAAATGTTTGCAAGAAACTCTTTTATAAAATAGTAAATCATCGCGCTCGACAGAATGAGTTTCAAAACCAGTCCGGTCATTATGCCGACAAACGACCCCAGTGCTGCGTACAACGAGCGGTCAGTGTCATTGTTGCCGGTGTACTCGCCAATGAAAGCGCCAATGAGCGGGCAGAACACAATTCCGGGCAACCCGAAAAACATCCCCACAAAAACACCGATTGTGGCGCCCCAGGTTCCGCGCTTGGTTCCGCCGAACTTTTTTGTGCCCCACGCCGGCACAATGTAGTCGAGCACCACGGCGGCCACAGCCAGCACAGCCATGGTAACCATAAACGCAGTGCTGAAATTGCCCCATCGTGTGAATTGCAGCATCAGCAGCGACAGAAAACTCAATGGCGGTCCGGGAATGACCGGCACAAAGCAGCCGAAAAATCCCGCCAAAGCCAGAAAAACACCGAGTGTCAGAAGAATGTAATCCATCTTATCGTGTCATTTTCAAATTATTAGTTTGGTGCGGCAATCTCAAAACTCGAAACCGATGTGTCCCAACCGGTTATCTCGCTTGTCGAAATGTCTTTCGCCTTGTAAACCACATTGTTACTTTCGTTGACGTAGAACTCATAACTTGTGTTCAAAACACTTGTGCCATCATATTTCACACACTCAACGCCGCACACTGTAAGAGTCTCGCTCGTTGGGTTGCACTCGCTGTAGCATGTGCCTTTGGGTGTTGAGTTGCTGAAAATGAAACTGAAATCGCATTTTTGCGCGAAGTAGTCGAAATCCTGCCAATGGCTGTCGTCCAAAACCGATGTCCAGCTTTCGTCACCATCATCTTTTACCATGGCTTTCAATGTAATGCCGTTGTTGTCGAACTTCCAATACTGACGGGTGCCATATTTGTCGGTGCTCATCCATTCGTTGCCTATCTTTATGATAGTCAGATTGGAAGTCATTTCAAATGCGGTTTCGGTTGTTGTGATTTTTACGTTAGTCGGGAAATCGGCTTGATATCTGCGGTAGTTGGGAACCGACAGTTTTGCGCCAACTGTAAAATCCAGTGTCTCAAACTCGACACCGGCACCATTATAATAAAGACATATATCGGTTTCGTTATCAATATAATACCGATAATTATTGTTGTAGGTGTATTCGGTGCATTCGCGGCCTGCGTAGGTCACGCTGCCCACTTTTGTTAACACCGATGTTCCCAAGTAGATATCAGCCACACCCCACGATGGTGGCGCAAAATAAACCAACGTGCTGAATTGGCTCTTAAAGCCTTCGTCGACCGGTTTGTTGCGGTCTTTGTAGATGCGGCTCTTGTAGCGCCATGCGCCATTCGAGTATTCGTACATCAGTCCGCCTTTGACCGAAAGGTCGTAGTAATACTGATTTGGTTCGTATCCGGCCGTCGAGTCGTAAACTTGTATTGCGCCGTAAACCGAAGTGAAGTTATAGAGCGAAACTTCGCCATTGTATGTTTTGCGTGTATGGGTGCTGACACCGTTATCGGCAACAAGTTTGTAGAATTTGTCGCGCCAGTCGATTTCAGCGTCACCGTTGATGTCTACGAATGAACCATTCTGCACGTTATTGTTTCCGCCGTTATTATTCTCGCCCGGATTGCCTTCATCAACCGGTGCTTCTTGGTTCTGTTCGTTGTTGTTCTCTTGATTTTCAGACGATGAAGGTCTGTCAACGTAATCGCCACTGCCATCGCTGCCTTCTTTCAGATAGCGTTGGAAGGTCACCCAGCCACCGTAGTCGATGCTCATGGTGTAGCGGTTGCCGTTGATTTCCTTCTCGAACGAATCGCTGTATGACCAACCGTCATCAGAAAAACCTTCAACCAAGGCTTTCGCAGCCAGTTTGGCAAGGTCATCGTATTTCACGCCGTAGATGGTGACTATGTTGCCGGCAACATCAGTGGTTGCAACTTTGTAGATGCCGCCCACTTCGGGGAATACCTGTATCCAAGGCGATGTTGTTTTGGTTTGTGTCCAGTTGGTGTAGACCTTGATTCGTGACGCGCCTTTCAACTCTTCGGCATAATCTTTCAACGCTTCTTCCTTCTTGAGACTGCTGATTACAGTTTTTCGGTAGCAGTAGTCGTTTCCGTCGAGTATAAACTCATATCTGACGCCATCGCTTTCAACTTTGTATCCGGTCAGCATTCCATCGTCGTATGAAAAAATATAGCCGTTGGCAGCCATTTTTTTGACGTAGGCGGCTGCTTCGTCATCGGTTGTTGTGTGGGTGAAGCGGACTTCTTCCACCTTGTCGCCTTCATACACGCCGTTCGATACAACGCTCTCGCTCAACTTGCCGCCGATGCTTTCAAACTTGTTGATAAACGCGGCTTTGTCAGCCAGCGTAGCCCACGATGCACTGCTGTAGTAGGTTGATTTTCCGCCGTATTCGTTGTCGAAAGTGTAAGAGTAGCCTTCGCTGTCGTCTTCGTTGTTGGCTTCGTCGAGCAGACTCTGCAGGTCGCAAGAGTTGAATAGTGCGGTCATTGCCGCAATTGTAGCCATCAGGCCAATAAATTTGATTGTTTTCATAGAATAATGTTTTGCAGCAACGATTTGCCACTATTGGGTCGGCATTGTCAATTGCTTGATTTATTGAGACAAAAATACAATAATAATTGTTGCGGACAAATTAAAGTTGAAGGTCGGAATTCGCCAAAATTTCGCACCTTGCGCAAAAATTCTGACACAATGAAGCAATTAAAACTGATAGCGGCTGCGGTTGTGATGGCAGGTTGCAGCGGGCAGCCAACGCCAACCCGGCCGACGGCTCAAAATGTTGCGGATAAACTGACGGTTCAGCTTGCTTGTGGCGCTGAAATCACATCGGGACAAGCCATTGGCCTGAAAATCACCGTGCCCGACAATGCTGTGCCCGACTCGGCAGTGGCTACCATCGATGGCCGCAAATTCCGGTTTGGTGCGGGCTCGGCGCAAACCGACATTGAAACAGCCGGATTGACGGTGGGGCAGAAGGTTGTCGCCGTAAAGGCTTGGCACAGCGGCGGACAGGTGGCTGAAGGGCGCGCGCGCGTCTGCATCAAGTCGGACATTGAGCCCGAACGGCTGACTTACAAGGTGATAAGGCGACTTCCGCACAATAGCCACTACTACACTCAAGGGCTTGAGTTCGATGGCGAAGTCTTGTATGAAGGAACCGGAATTGAAGGTCAGTCGGCAGTTTATAAGATTGATTTTGAGCAACAAAAAATTCTGACAAACGTTAATTTGCCGAACAACTATTTTGGCGAAGGCGTCACCATTATGGGAAGCAAACTCTATCAGCTTACGTGGCGCAGCTGTGTTGGCTTTATTTATAACAAACGGACTCTCAATCGATTGGGCGAATTCAGCTACTCAACTGAAGGTTGGGGACTGACCAACGATGGCAAACAGCTGATTATGAGCGACGGAACAGAAACAATCCATTTCATCGACACCGCCACAATGCAGGAACAGCGCCGCATTGAAGTGTACGACACTGAAGGCCCCGTGACCGCGCTGAACGAACTTGAGTATGTTGATGGCCTGATTTACGCCAACATCTACTGCACCGATAACATTGTTGCCATCGACCCCGCGACGGGCAAGGTCCGGAAAATCATCGATATGCGCAATCTGCTCGATATGTCGAAACTCGCGCAACGGGTTGATGTGCTAAACGGAATAGCCTATCAGCCGTCAACCAACCGTTGGTTTGTGACCGGTAAGCTATGGCCGGCAATGTTTCAGGTGGAATTTGTGAAGAAGTAAATGCAGAAAATTGAAAGTTGAAAATTGAAAGTTGAAAATTGAAAGTTGAAAGACATTATAGGAAAGTGACGGGCTATAGTGGGGACGAACCGCATCCGTCCGTTGTCTTTAGTCTGTTGTTTGATGTCATAAAAAAAGAATGAAAAAAGGTTTGATTCTCGAAGGCGGCGCAATGCGCGGAATGTTCACTGCGGGCGTGCTCGATGTGCTGATGGAAAACGGCATTGAGTTCGACGGTGCCATTGGCGTGTCGGCCGGCGCAACGTTCGGCTGCAACATCAAATCGCGCCAGCCGGGAAGGGCCATCCGCTACAACAAACGCTACTCGCACGATTGGCGCTACTGCTCGCTTCGCTCACTGCTGACCACCGGCGATCTTTACGGTGCCGATTTCTGCTACAACGTTCTGCCGCATCAGCTCGACATTTTCGACCTTGACACTTACCGTGCGAACCCGATGGAATTTTGGGTGGTGGCGTCGGACTGCGAGACCGGCAAGCCCGTCTACAAGCGGCTCGACACCTGCGACGAGCGAGACTTGGCGTGGATGCGCGCCAGTGCTTCGATGCCGCTTGCAAGCCGCATTGTGGAAGTTGATGGCTACCATCTGCTCGACGGCGGAATGACCGATTCCATCCCTTTGGATTATTTCGAGAGCATCGGCTACAACCGCAACGTGGTGGTGCTCACACAACCCACCACCTACCGCAAGGGCCCCAACCGCCTTATGTGGCTGATGAGATTGTTTCTGCGGCGTTATCCAATGATTATCAAAGCCATGCGCGATCGCCACATAGAGTATAACCGCACCACCGCCACCATTCGTGAACGTGCCGCTCGGGGCGAAGTGTTTGTCATCTGTCCCGACAAACCGCTCAATATCAGTCGAACGTCAAAAAATCCCGACGAGATGCAGAGAGTTTACGACGAAGGGCGCCGCATTGCATTAGCGCAAATCGATGAAATCAGGCGGTTTCTTGGGAATTGATAAATCCAAATTATTCGTATCTTTACGATGCCAAAGTGCAAAAACAGATGAAAAATCATTTTTAAGGTGCAAAAAATGCACTTTGAAAGAAATGTATTGTGATTTACAATAATTTAAACGAATAGATATGAAAAAGATTTTCTCACTTTTATTCATTGCAACTCTTGCCACACAAACATGGGCACAAACAACTTTCACGATTGGTAATTTGAAATACACGGTAACCGATGCTGAAGAACACGCAGTTTCAGTTGCTGCAGCATCAACCAAACCAACTGGAGATCTTACAATTGAATCGGTGGTTGAAAACAATGGTGCATTGTATTTGGTTACAAGTATTGCTAACAATGGTTTCAATGGCTGTACGGGCTTGACATCTGTGAGTATTCCGGAATCAGTAATAACCATCGGCTACGCAGCATTTTCAGGTTGTACGGGTATGACTTCGGTAAACATGGCTGAATCATTAATAAAAATTGATTATTCTGCATTTACGGGATGCAGTGCTCTAACTACTGTTTCTATTCCTAATTCTATTGAAGTCATTAAGGCTGATGTTTTTTATGGTTGCGATAATTTACAGAAGAGCGAATATGACAATGCGTTATATTTAGGTAATAGTACAAATCCTTATGTTGTGCTGTTTAAAGCAAAGTCATCGGATATAACTAATTGCCAAATAAATAGTGGGTGTAGTATAATTCTTAATGATGCATTTCGAGAAACCAATCTTGTATCAATCGTTATACCTAATACAGTTAAATATGTTGGGGTAAATGCTTTTTGTGATTGTAGCCGATTGGGGTCTGTTACAATAAGCAGTTCTATGAAGATAATAGAAGCAGGTCTTTTTTATAGTTGTGAAGCATTAAATAATGTTTCTATACCTAATTCAATAACAGAAATCGGCGGTAATGCTTTTTATTGGTGTATAGGTTTGAAACAAGTTGCACTTCCTAGTACCATTACTACAATACGTTACAATGCATTTAACTATTGCTCAAATCTTGAATCAATAAATATTCCAATATCAGTTTCTGTAATAGAAAATTATGCGTTTACTTTCTGCAAAAAGGCGACAATAACTTGTGATGCAACAGAAATGCCTGATGGTTGGAGTGAAAATTGGAACAGTAATGGTGGAACGCCGGTTTGGAATACATCGGGCCAAACAAATCCTGGTAATAATGACAATCCAGTTGCTACAAGTGACTTTACATTTAAAATTACCAATAGCAGTGACCATACGGCAGAAGTTACTAAATACAATGGTTCAAATACCAACATCACTATCCCCGGAAAAGTCATGATTGACGAAATTGAGTACACGGTTACGAGCATTGGTGAAAGGGCTTTTATAAGTTCCGATGTGGTATCAGTTTCAATTCCTAACACTGTGACAGCGATTAATACTGAAGCTTTCCGTGGATGTACAAGTCTGACTTCAATCAACATTCCCGATGGCGTTACTGAAATTGGCGGCGGATTGTTCAATGGATGCTACAATCTTTCAACTATTAGCATTTCACAAAATATTACGCTTATACGCGGTTATGCATTTTATAATTGCAGCAGTCTGACATCAATTGATTTGCCAGCATCGCTCAAGCAAATCAACGTTAGCGCATTTGAACGGTGCGCTAATCTTGAAACTATAACCGTTCCTATTTCGGTTACAAACATCGGTGAAAACGTGTTCAGTAGTTGCAGCAAACTGACAATTTATTGTGAATCAGAATCAAAACCTGATGGATGGAACGATAATTGGAATCCCAGTGACCGTCCGATTTATTGGGGGTACACAACGAATCCCGATGAGTTTTCTTTTAACATCACAAGCAGTAGCGACCATGCGGTTGATGTCAAAAGTTACACGGGCTCAAAAGCCCACATAATAGTTCCCCAAAAAGTCACCATTGATGATGAAGAATATACAGTTACAGGAATTGCCAGTGGAGCGTTTCTTGGAAACAGCAACATTGTATCCGTCACCATTCCTGAAGGCGTTACTCGCATTGCATATCAATCATTTCGGAATTGCAGCAATTTGACATCTGTGGCGATTCCAAATTCAGTGTCTGTTATTGGTGGTTATGCATTTGCGGGTTGTGGCAGTTTGGAGTCAGTTGTAATTCCTAAAGGTGTTACAACCATTTCGGAAAGAGCGTTTATGAGCTGCGGCAAGCTGGCTTCAATCGAACTTCCCGAAGGTATTACAAGCATCGCTGATGTTGCGTTCTACCGATGCTCAAGTTTGACATCGTTTGTTATCCCTAATTCAGTAACAAGCATCGGCGCCAGTGCATTCGAAGGTTGTAGTGGTTTTACATCAATTATCATTCCTGAAAGGGTTGAAAGCATTGGTTATAAGGCTTTTTACGACTGTATCGGTTTAACATCGGTGGACATTCCTGGTTCAGTCGTAAGCATCGGCTATGATGCATTCTGGAATTGCAAAGATGCAACCATCTATTGCGGTGTGGAAAGCAAACCTGATGGTTGGAGTGAAAATTGGAACAGTGATGGTGGAACAGTTGTTTGGAAAACAGATGATTTGACAGATTTCTCATTCAATATTACAAGTGTCAGCGGGCGCACAGCTCAAGTAACAGGTTATAATGGTTTGGAGAAAGAAATCGTAATTCCTGAAAAAGTTGTTATTGACGATATTGTGTATACGATTACGAGTATTGGAGAACAAGCATTTATGAATTCTGATATAAGAACTATGGTCATCCCCAATTCGGTATCAGAGATTTGCACAGAAGCCTTCCGCGGATGTACAAGTTTGACAACAATCAACATCCCTGATGCTGTCACCGAGATTGGCGGCGGATTGTTCAATGGTTGCTGTAACCTTACTGACATTAGTATTTCCCAAAACATTGAGCTTATTCGCGGTTATGCATTTTATAATTGCAGCAGTCTTACCGCAGTTTATTTGCCGAAATCGCTCAAGCAAATCAGCGTTAATGTATTTGAACGGTGCGCTAATCTCAAATCAATAACTATTCCTAATTCTGTAACAAGCATTGGTGCAAATGTATTCAGTAGCTGTAGTAAACTGAAGATTTATTGTGAAGCGGAATCAAAACCTGAAGGTTGGAATGAAAACTGGAATCCAGATGACCTACCTGTTGTTTGGGGGTGTGACTTGAGCGGTGTTTATACATCCATTTCAAAATCTGCTGCAGACAATTTGGCGGTTTACGCCATCGGCAACGCCATTGTGATTGAGGTCGCCGATACTGATATCAGCGTTTATGATGCAATGGGCAGGATGGTTTGCAGGAACGCAATTAACCACGTTCGTACAGAAATTCGCGTGAACGGACCTGGCGTTTACATTGTGAAAGTTGGAAATGCTACCAAACGCGTAATGGTGAATTATTGAATGAATATGAAGAGAAGGCGAAGACACCATCTTTGCAAGATTCGGTTTTAAATCGGATAAAATCGGTTGGAAATTTAAAGAAAAGGGTCGAATCACAATTCGGCCCTTTTGTTTTCCCGCCCTACAAGTCATCAATATATTCTTTTCTCTCAAAATCCCCCGTTTCGTATACAGCACACCCCGTTTCGTATACAATTAAAAATTGGTGATGGCGGCCAATCTACTTTTGGCACCAGAAACTTAAAAACGAAATGGATATGAAACGGATTTTAATCTTTGCAGTTTGCTTATTGCTTCAGAATCAGTTGGTTGAAGCGCAGTCGTTCACACAGAACATTAGGGGTTTGGTATTCGACGCGGCGTCGGGCGGACCAGTGCCGTTTGCCACGGTTTTCCTTGACGACCAGCCAACACAGGGCACCGCAGCCGATGCCGACGGACGGTTTGTGATTAAGAATGTGCCTGTTGGCCGCCATACGGTTGTGGCACAAGCAGTTGGCTACGAGCCGCTGATAATGAAAGAGTTGATGGTGTCGTCGGCAAAAGAGACGTACGTTGAGGCGGGGTTGCACGAGTCGGTGACAGCGCTTGACGAGGTTACGGTTCGTCCGCAAATCAACAAGCAGCAGCCGCTCAACAAGATGGCTTCAACGGGTGCGCGGATGCTCTCGATTGAGGAAGCAAGCCGCTATGCGGGCGGTTTCGGAGACCCCGCGCGCTTGGCAAGTTCGTTTGCGGGCGTGTCGCAAGACGGCTGCACTAACGGCATTTCAATCCACGGCAACGCGCCGCGCTTGCTCTCGTGGCGCATTGAGGGCGTCGAGATTCCGAACCCGAACCACTTTGCCGACATTTCGGTGGCGGGCGGCGGACTGATGTCGTCGTTAAGCGCCTTTGTGTTAGGTAATTCCGATTTCTTCACGGCTGCTTTTCCTGCCGAGTATGGCGACGCTGTTTCGGGCGTTTTCGATATGAAAATGCGCCAGGGCAACAACGAGAAGTATGAGCACACCTTCCAGTTCGGCACGTTGGGTATCGATTTTGCTTCGGAAGGCCCTATCGGCAAGGACCGAAACGCTTCATACATAATCAATTACCGATATTCATCGCTTGGTTTGGCGTCGAAAATGGATTGGGTTGATATGGGTGGCGAAGTAGTTGACTATCAGGATATAAACTTCAAAGTGAATCTGCCCACAAAATCGGCGGGAACCTTCTCGGTTTGGGGCACGGGGCTTATCGACAGCGATGAGAAAACTGTTTCCGACACTGCTGAATGGGAAACCAGTTTCGACATAAACCAAGGCAAATCGAAACAAAAAATGGGTGCTA
>JAEEGK010014421.1_pt1 | contig 17661 bp, 10 predicted proteins | sample 8958771 | NCBI WGS metagenome assembly JAEEGK01 (sample SAMN16246547, study PRJNA631951) | gut metagenome | biome: gut microbiome; feature: rumen; material: SC-attached | host: Bos | place: Iran: Karaj | collected 2018-10
GGGTGGCTTCTGATGACGGGTTCTTCTATTATCTGCCTGACGAAGACGTGCCTCATCCTGTTCGCATCCTCAATAATCGAGGTGAACCGATAAGATACGGCCAGTGCATGATGGAGGACCACCGAGGGCACATCTGGTTGGGCACCTGGGCCGACGGACTGTTTCGCTACGATCCACACAGCGACGAGATAATTCAATATCCCCAGATGAATAGCCGCAACTCCGCCCACGTGCTGCTCGAAGACGACCACAAGCGCATCTGGGTGGCAGGATGGGCCAGCGGCATCCATGTGCTCGAGAATGCATGGGATATGAATAACCTATCCTGGAAGACCTTTACAGAGCCCGACTTGATCGGCGATATCACCTATAGCATGACCTTCGATGCCGATCGTCATCAGATTCTGATAGGCGCCTCACGCGGCATGACCATTGCCGACACCGAGCATCTCGGAACATTCCATAAACTCGCAGATCCGAACGACGGACATCCCATTCCAGGCGTGGAGATTACAGGTATCGAGCAAAGCAAGGATGGACAAACCTGGGTCAGCATGATTGGTCAAGGTGTTGCAGCCATTGAACCTGACCAGGCTCACTTCGGCCATTCCACCCTCGAAAGTTCGCGCAAATATTTCAAGACATCATCCGTCAGAAGCATCTATGCCGACCGTCACCAGCGCCTTTGGCTTGGCATCGGAACACAAGGACTTGCCGTGCAGGATTTGAAGACAGGCAAGACCTACAACTGGAATGAAATACCGGCCCTGAGCAGGACACATCAGACCATGTCAACGGTCTATGCCATCACGGAGACTTACGACGGACATATCTGGGTGGCAAACTTCAGTTCCGAAATCATGGAGATAATCCCACCCAAGGAAGGGGAAGACATTCGCAAGCTAACCGCCACCATCTACCAGTCGGCTACAACTCCATTTGCGCCGTCCGACCGCATCTTCACCCTTTTTGAAGACCGCAACGACAATCTTTGGGTCGGTGGCACGGGAGGCGCCGTAATGCGCCGTCCGGATGGTTCCATCCTCCGCCTCGATACCGTGCAGATGGACCCGAAGCACAAGATGAAGGACCTCGAAGTTCAACGGATTGCACAAAGCTCCGACGGCAGCCTGCTGCTGGCAGCTCTTCACGCAGGAGTCTATCGCATGACGAAACGTGACGGGAAATGGGGCGTGCAGTGCTTCAGTGCCGAGAACGGAGGCATAGGCGACAACGAGATACAAAGTCTCTGTCTCGACAAGCAGGACAGGCTGTGGGCAGGTTCGAAGAACGGCGATCTCTATGTGCTCTATCCAGGCAGCAAGCGTTTCCGTTCGGTGAAGGAAGACTGGCATCTGCCCGGAGCTTCGATCAACTTCATCATCGAAGATCGACGCACCATGCCCACACGTGAAGGCCAGCACAGCCTCTGGGTGGGAACCAACGAGGGACTGCTCCAGATCATCACCAGCCTCGACCTGGCGACTACACGCATTATTCATTACAATGAAGAGGATGGACTGCTCGACAACTATCTCATCCGCAGTTCTGCCACCTCCGACTACGATGGCAATATCTACTTCGGCACGCATCACGGCTATAACTTCTTCAACGCAGAACAACTTGCACAAGACAAGGAACGTCCCCATCACGTCAAGATCAGTGAACTGCTCGTCGAAGACACTCCTTGGCAGGAACTGCCCGAAGAAGAAAGAAGCAGAATCTCCGAATTTGACCCAAGATATACCAAACAGCTGACCTTCACACACGATCAAAGTGTATTTACGCTGGAATTTGCCCAAACTGGCTTTACTCATAAGAAGGAGATACAGTTCGCCTACAAGCTCGACGGCTACGACGAAGGGTGGCGCTACGCATCGGGCAATCTTCCGCAAGCCAGTTACAGCAATCTGCCCGCAGGCGAATACACCTTCCTGCTCTGCAGCGCCCACCACACCTATTCGGGCGGAAACACCAATCCCACCAACGATGATGACGTGCTCAAGGTTGACATCCGCATACTTCCTTCCTGGTGGGAGACACGAACTGCCAAGCTGATCTATGCGCTGTTGGGCATCCTTGCCGTTTTGCTTCTGCAGAAAGGATTCCGAATACTGAAAGTTCGCTACAAGCAACTCCTGATACGTGCCCGAGAACGCGCTGCCATCCGCAAGGGAGAAATCATTCTCAAGCCCGGCAAACCCGATGTCACCGATGCCGACAAGGACTTCATCAACCGTGCCATCGCCTGCATCAACAATCACCTGAGTGACCCCGACTACGACCAGCAGCGTTTCCTCGACGACATGGGCGTATCGAAAGCAACTTGCTTCCGCAAACTCAAGGCCATGACTGGTCAGAGCTACACCAACTTCGTACGCGACATCAAGATGAAGGCTGCTATGAAACTGCAGCAGGAGAATCCCAACATCCGCATCTCTGATCTGGCCTATGCTGTAGGGTTCAGCGACCCGAAATACTTCTCAGCCTGCTTCAAGAAGTACTATGGCAAGTTGCCGTCCGAGATTACGGATGATAAACCAAACAAGAACCCAGACAATAAAGAAAATTTATAATTTCATTCCGTTTCACGTCAAAAATCAGTTCATTTTTCACATATATTAGGTTCTTGAAACAATTTTCTACCTATTTGTAACAATTATTTCCAAAAAGAATCTTCATATAGACTACCTTTGCGGCATCAAAAACGCGGGTAGTCTATTGTGTTATTCATACAATAAGCACCCAGAGAATTACACAACACATATTAATAACTTTAAACAAGGTACTAATGGAAAAAATTAGTCGAAAACTTACTGAAGGCTGGAAGATGCTACTTGGCATCCTGCTCTTCTGCTTCGTCATGGCCATTTCGCCAGCGTATGCACAGAACACCACTGTCAAGGGTGTAGTAAGAGATGCAATGGGTCCGACAGCGGGTGCTACCGTTGTTCAAAAAGGGACCAACAACGGAACCATCACCGATCTTGATGGTAATTTCGAGATTAGTGTTCCAGCCAATGCTATCCTCGTCGTCAGTTTTGTAGGCTTGGATTCGCAAGAGATTCCTGTGGCAGGCAAGAAGTTTATCGAAGTAACCCTGGAAGGCAACGAAGAACTCGAAGAGGTCGTCGTAGTAGGTTACGGTACTCAGAAGAAGTCCGACATCACTGGATCGGTTGCCTCGGTTGACAAGGCTCGTCTTTCGAAACTTCCTGTCACCAACGTACTGCAAGCTGTTCAGGGTGCGACTGCCGGTGTAACCATTTCGCAGGGCAGTTCGATACCTGGTGATGCTCCTTCTGCACTTGTGCGTGGACGCAACTCCATCAATGCAGGTACAGGTCCTTACATTGTTGTCGATGGTGTGCCCATCTCGAAGAGTGGCGGTTCATTGAATGACATCAATCCTGGCGACATCGAATCGATGGAAATCCTGAAGGATGCCTCTGCAACAGCCATCTATGGCACCAATGGCGCCAACGGTGTCATCCTTATCACCACCAAGCACGGCAAGGAGGGCAAGCCTTCCATCAGTTACAACGGCTATGTCGGCATAGAGGATTTTGCCAACAAGATGGACTTCTGCAATGGAGCACAGATTACCCAGCGCTACAAGGATTATGTGGCTCAGAATGCTGGCGAGACCATGTACAATGACTATGTCAAGAACCAAGGCGAAGCCGCTGCTCAGGCCGCAGGACAGGAAACTGACTGGATCTACGACATGGTTTCACGCACAGGTATCATTCAGGACCATAACGTTACCATCAATGGTGGCGCTGAGAAAGTAAAGTACTTCATCTCGGGTGACTATCTGACCCAGAAGGGTGTATTGAAAGGCTTCAACTACAAGCGTTATTCACTTCGTCTGAACATTGACGCCGACGTTACCAACTACCTGAAGATTGGCACAAACACCTACATCGTAAGCCACAACCGCGATGGCGGCCGTGTGAACTTCCTGATGGCTGAAGCTATGTCGCCTTATGGCCAGGTTTACAATGAGGACGGCTCGTACTGCATTTACCCAATGGCTTCGGAGAACCTCTTCTTCAACCCCATGCGTGACGTAAACCAGGATCATGAGCGTCGTCAGTGGAACATCAACCTGAATGGTTACGCCGACCTCGATTTCGGCCATATTTGGGCGCCACTGAAGGGTCTGCACTACAAGTTCAACTTCGGTTACTCTTACGTTCCTAAGCGCGAGAATTACTATAATGGTGCTGAACAGAACGACCTGAACGGATATGGCTATATCTTCAATGCCGAAACCCAGAGTTATACGGCCGAGAACATTTTGAGTTGGGCTCGTGATTTTGGCAAGCATCACATCGACCTGACTGCCCTCTATGCTTCCTCGCGAAGGAAGTATCACGATAACACGGCGGCAGCCAGCAAATTCATCAATGACGAATTATTGTGGCACAACCTTGGTGGTGGCGGCACTCAGGTAGCAAAGTCTAAAACCGAACTATACACCACCGTTTCCCAGATGGGTCGTATCAACTACTCCTATGATAGCCGCTACCTTTTCACCGCTACCGTTCGTCGAGATGGTTCATCGGTGTTCGGTGATAACATCAAATACGGTACGTTCCCTTCGGTCGCCTTAGGTTGGAATATTGCCAACGAAGCGTTTATGGAGGGCACTAACGATTGGCTGAACAACTTGAAACTTCGCCTCTCCTATGGTAAGGCAGGTAACGAGGCTATCAACGTTTACGAGACCCTTTCCAAGATGACGAATGCAGCACTTGCTCTTGACGGAGCTTCATACACCGCCCTCTATCCCAACAGTCGCATGGGCAACTCTGGATTGAGCTGGGAGACCACCAAGTCGTTCAACGTCGGCGTAGATTTCGGTTTCTTGAACAACCGCATCAACGGTAATATCGACTTCTATACATCCAAGACTACCGACCTGCTTCTGCAGCGCAACCTGCCGAAGATCTCCGGTTATTCGAATGTATATATGAACATGGGTGAGACAGCCAACAAGGGTCTCGAAATCACCATCAACTCGAAGAACATTTCGACGAAGGACTTCACATGGAGCACCTCTCTCGTATGGTCTTGGAACAAGAATGAGATCAAGGACCTCTATGGCGACGGCAAGGATGACCTCGGCAACCGCTGGTTCATCGGAGATCCAATCAGCGTCATCTACGACTATGAGATGGAAGGCATCTGGCAAAAGGATGAGATCGAACGTGGTGACCACCAGAAACAGGATCCTCAGGCTCAAGCTGGTGATGTCAAACTACGCGACATCGATGGCGACGGCAAGATTACTCCCGAAGGCGACAAGACCATCCAAGGACAGACTTCTCCAAAATGGATTGGTGGCTTGACCAACACCTTCTCATACAAGAATATTACTCTGAGTATCTTCATCCAGACCGTACAGGGATTGAAGCGCAACAATTCGCTGCTGGCTATGGCCAGCGATGAGATGGGTCGTCGCAACAGTACCCTTGAGGTAGGCTATTGGTCGGAAAGCAATCCAACCAACGAATTCCGCTCATTGAGCAAGACCTCCAACCGTTGGGGCTACGGATTCCCACGTGATGCAAGCTTCACCCGCATAAAGGACATCACGCTGAGCTATCAATTCCCGGCCAAGATCACCAAGGCACTGAACATCAACGCGCTGACCATCTATGCCAGCGGACGCAACCTCTTCACCTTCACCGACTGGATTGGATGGGACCCCGAGTCTGACATCACTCAGCGCGGATGGGGCGGCTACGAGAACAACTATCCAATGACGAAGAGCATGGTGTTCGGACTGAACGTTACCTTCTGATGAATAATTGAGTAATTGAAGATTTGAATAATAGAAATACACGAGAGTTATGAAAATCAAGAATATCATATATAGTGCATCTGTTGCCACCATGTTGACCATTGGCCTTTCCGCCTGCAGCGACAGCTATCTCGATGAGAACATGTTTTCACAATATGGCACAGATGTTACCGACGTGAACGCCAAGTTAATCGGCTTGCACTATAAGTACGCTGCCCTCTGGGGCATGTCCAGCCGTCAGGGATTCACCGGCATTTGGCAGGACGGCACCGACGTGGGCGCCCCTGGCGACACCGAGGGTGTTGAGGTTCCCTTCTTCCAGTATGGCTCATTGAACGCCGAGAACGGTGGTGTCAGCTTCCTCTGGGAGAATCTCTACAGCATCATCAACAGCGCCAACATCATCATCAATACCGAGGGAGTGGATCCAGCCGCTAAAGGTGAGGCAGAATTCTTCCGTGCCTACAGCTACAATCTGCTCGTCACCCTTTGGGGCAATGTGCCTCTGATTACCGAGAGCAAGGCCGAGCCGCGCACCGACTTTACCCGCACCGCTGTCTCGGAGATTGATGCAGTCATCACCGCCGACTTGAATGATGCAATGGCCAACCTGCCGGAGGTGGGTAAAACTGCCACCGAGAGCCGTATCAACAAGGACTGTGCCCGCATTCTGGCTGGTGAGGCTTTCAACCGTATGGGCAAGTACAGCGAAGCTGAGGCAGCTGTCAGTGCTACCATCAACAGCGGCAACTACAAACTCATCGAAAAACGTTACGGCGTATTCCTCTCCGACAGCGGCGACTACTACAGCGACATGTTCCGCTGGGGCAACCAACGCCGTTCACAGGGCAACACCGAGGGTATCTGGGTGTTCCAGATGGAATTCAACCGCGACGTAACCGGTGGTACCATCGACAACCCGCAGCAACGCCGTAACTGGGTGGCAGCCTTCCATAAGATCAACGGCATGGTAAATGCCGACTCCATTGGAGGTCGCGGCAATGGCCGTCTCCGTCTGAGCAACTACGTGAAATACGCCATCTACCAGAAAGGTGATATCCGCAATTCGAACCACAACATCAGACGTGTCCTGTTCTACAACAAGCCCGGCTTCACTGCAGACATTTATGTGAAGGACGGTTTCCGCGTGGATGAAGGAACAGCCGGTGCCCAGAAGATCACCGTGAAGACAGGTGACCGTGCCTACTGGACCGTGAACGACACCCTGAACGTGATGTACCCGCACACCACCAAGTGGGGTGGCTACGATCCGACCGACGATTTCGGCTATGCACTTGTCAAGGACTGGCCCATCATGCGTCTGGCTGATGCCTATCTGCTCCGTGCCGAGGCTCGAATCATGCAGAACAACATGTCTGGTGCAGCCGAAGACATCAACGTACTGCGCGACCGTGCATTCAAGGCCTATCGTGAAGAAACAGGCAATGCTACTGCCGGAGCTGTCAGCGCTGCCGACATGAGCCTGGATTTCCTGCTCGACGAACGTATCCGCGAACTCGTTGGCGAGGAGAACCGTCGCTACACACTCTGCCGCACAGGCAAGCTGGCCGAGCGCGTTCAGATGATTATGTCGAAATATGCCGAGGGCACCCCAAGCAAAGCCATCTCCGGTTTCGATGCCAACAAACATTGTCTGCTCCCCATTCCTCTGTCGGAGATCCAGCTGAACAAAGATGCCGAACTACAGCAGAATCCTGGTTACGATGTCAAATAAAACTTAGTTTCCTGGCTTAGTTAATATATGTGTGTATTCGGGAGAGGTGTCATGCGAGGCAATGCCCTCCAAGGCACCTCTCCTTTTCACTCCTCTTATCATATGAAAAAACACAAACTTTTGTCTGCCGCCGTCCTCCTCGTTCTGATGCTGATGTCCGTTCCTGTCTCTGCCAAGAAGAAGGTCGTAAAGACTCCTTCCGACCGCGAGGTGTGGACCACTCTGCTCTATCGCATGGCACAGCCCGTGCTCGAGCCGATGGCCGAAGGACGTCTGCAGCAAGTGATGACCTACGAGAACGGCAATCTTGAAGTGTCGCCTACCTGGGACGGACGCAATAAGAAGGTGACCTACATGGAAGCCTTCGGTCGCCTGATGGCAGGACTTGCCCCCTGGCTTTCGCTGCCCGATGACGAAACACCCGAAGGACTGCAACGCAAGCAGCTGCGCGAATGGGCACTCAAGGCTTACGCCAACGCCGTCGATCCGGCCAGCCCTGACTATCTCGGCTGGGGCTCGGGCGGACAAACGCTTGTTGATGCTGCCTACGTTGTCGAGAGTTTCCATCGCGGTTGGGATGCCCTTTGGGAACCATTGAGCACCGAGACCAAACTGCGCTACGTACGTGAGATGCAGAAGCTCCACCGCTACGACCCACCCTATCAGAACTGGTTCCTCTTCTGCGGTATGGAAGAGTGCTTCCTCATGAAGGCCGAGGCTTCGCTCAAGAAGGCTGGTGTCGATCTTCAGAAAGAGGGCTTCGAAGGTCCGCTCTACGATGCATTCCGCATCAAGACGGCTGTCAACAAGGCCGAGGAATGGTATATCGGTGATGGCTGGTATGCCGATGGTCCGTCGTTTGCCTTCGACTACTACAATTCGTACGTCATCCATCCGATGTATGCCGAATGTGTCGAGATGGTCTGCGACGTGCAGCCCAACAACAGTTACCTCATCCACAGTGTCGATCCCGTGACCTACAAGACACAAGGTCCCACCTATCGTCTCGGCGTGATTCGTGAACGTATGCAGAAGTTCAGCTGCATCCTCGAACGCATGGTTTCGCCCGAAGGCACCTATCCCGTCTTCGGTCGTAGCATCCCCTATCGCCTTGCAGTCTTCCAGCCTTTGGCCATGATGGCCTGGCAGAAACGTTTGCCCAAGCAGCTCACCAACGGGCAAGTGCGTGCAGCCATCACCGCTGTGATGAAGCGAATGTACGCTGCCGACCTTTACGAACTCGGTCTTTCGGCCACTCCAGCTACTACTCCGACCAACTTCAACAAGGGAGGATTCCTGACCATCGGTTTCGTGGGTTCGCATCCCAATGTAGCTGACGTTTATACCAACAACGGTTCGCTCTACATGACCACACTTGCCTTCCTGCCCCTCGGCTTGCCGGCCGACGACCCGTTCTGGACCGATCCAGCAGTTCCCTGGACCTCCAAGAAGGCCTGGGAAGCCGAAGACTTCCCGAAGGATCACAAGTGGCACATCAACAAGCAAATCCTGTATTGGGAATAATGAGTCATCCCTTTATCCTAAATTCGGAGTATTCTGAATAATCTGAATACTCCGAAAAACATAGAGACAAAAAAACATAGCCTCATGAAAAAATATTTTTCAATCATAGCAATTGCAGCCCTCTCGCTCGCAGCATGCACCAAGCAGGCGCCGCAATACAATCTCCCTGCCCCTGATACCGTTGTCAGCATCATCAAGCAGGTCAACACGCAGTGGCAGGAAAGTCACCCACTCATTGCAGCCGCCGATGCTACCTACACCACCGACCCCGACAACGAGTGGACCTTCAAGCCCTACTCCAACAACAGCCCCTTCTGGGACAATGCCGCCTACCACACCGGCAATATGGAAGTTTGCAAACTCTCCGACGAGCTCAAGGAGCAGTTCATCGGTTACAGCAAGACATGGGCCGAAGCCGCCCAGTGGAAGGGTGCCACCAACTCGAATCCTGCCGAATGGGTCTATAACTACGGCGAAAAGCCCCGCAATGTGCTCTTCGGCGACTGGCAGATCTGCTTCCAGACCTATTGCGACCTCTACAACCTCGAGCCCGACGACCAGAAGATTGCACGAGCACGCGAAGTCATGGAGTATGAGATGTCCACTTCGGCCAACGACTACTGGTGGTGGGCCGATGGCCTCTATATGGTGATGCCTGTCATGACAAAGCTCTACAACATCACGGGCGACGAGCAGTATCTCCAGAAACTCACCGAATACTGGACCTTTGCCAAGAACCTGATGTACGACGGACAGGAGAGCATCCCCGACACCCTCGGCCAACCAATGACCAACGTGCCTCAGCACCTTTTCTACCGCGATGGCAAATACCTCTACCCGAAGCACGCCAGCCTCAATGGCAGCAAGGACTTCTGGGCACGCGGCTGCGGATGGGTCGTTGCCGGACTTGCCAAGGTTTTGGCCGACACACCCGACACGTGGAAGGACAAGGCAGAATTCCGTCAGACCTACGTCGATATGTGCGAAGCCGTGAAGAACTGCCAGCAGCCCGAAGGCTACTGGACCCGTTCGCTCCTCGATCCCGAGCATGCGCCAGGTCCTGAAACCAGCGGCACAGCCTTCTTCACCTACGGCTTGCTCTGGGGTGTTAACAATGGTCTGCTCGACCGTGAGGCCTATATGCCCACCATCGTCAAGGCTTGGGAATATCTCACCAACGTTGCCCTGCAGGAAGACGGCAGCGTAGGCTACGTCCAGCCCATCGGCGAACGCGCTATCCCTGGCCAGACCGTTGATCAGAAGTCGATTTCCAACTTTGGCACAGGCGCCTTCCTACTTGCTTGCTGTGAGATGTATCGATTAGTGAAATAAAAACAGCTATAGTGACTATATCAACTATAGTGACTATAACCTAAAACTATGAAAATAAAATTCTATTCGCTACTCGTCTTTGTCTCGCTGCTGCTGGCAAGTTGTCAGCCCAAGGTGGAGCTACCTCGTTTCATCGAAGCAGGCATCGGATATAGCAACAATTCCGTCAATGCCACCGTGTTCCGCAACAGCTCGGTAGCAACCCTTGGGCAGACGCAATACGTAGCTTATTACGATTCGGCAGGATGGCTTACTTTGGGCAAACGTCAGCTTGACGACACAGAATTTGTCCTGCAGAAGACCCAGTATCAGGGCCATGTGCAGGATGCGCACAATGTCATCAGCATTATGCCCGATGGCGACGGCTATCTGCACGTCTCGTTCGACCACCACGGCCATCCGCTCCATTATGCTCGTAGCGTAGAGCCTGGCTCATTGACCTTGGGGGATATGGAACCAATGATCAGCGCTTCGATAGATTCGCTGATTCCAGACGAGCTCGATGTCACCTATCCAGAGTTCTATCGTCTGGCTTCGGGCAATGTCCTCTTCGCTTATCGCAGTGGTGCATCGGGACGCGGCAACCTCGTCATGAATCTCTACGACGTCAAGACGCGCAAGTGGAGCCGCCTGCAGGATGTGCTCATCGATGGAGAACAGCTTCGCAATGCCTACTGGCAGCTCTTCGTCGATGCGCGCGGAACCATCCATGTCAGCTGGGTTTGGCGTGAGACTTGGCTTGTCGAAACTAACCACGACCTATGTTATGCCTGTTCAACCGACGAGGGCAAAACTTGGCAGCGCAGCGACGGCACGCCCTACGTACTTCCCATCACGGCCGACAATGCTGAATACGCTTGCCGTATCCCGCAGAACAGCGAACTCATCAATCAGACTTCGATGAGCACCGATGCCGAAGGTCATCCCTACATCGCCACCTATTGGCGCAATCAGGGAGACTCCATCCCTCAGTATCGCATCGTCTGGAACGATGGTAGCACCTGGCAGCAACAACAGGTGAGCCAGCGCAAGACGCCTTTCAGTCTTTCGGGAGGCGGCACCAAGATGATTCCCATCGCCCGTCCGCGTGTTGCCATCGACGGCCACGAAGCGTGGTACATCGTGCGTGACGTGGAGCGCGACAGTCGTGTCTCGCTCTATCACACGGCCGATCTGCGTAATGGTCAATGGGAACTCTCCGACCTCACCGACTATTCAGTCGATGCCTGGGAGCCATCGTTCGACACTGAGCTTTGGAAGGCTCAACGTCACCTGCATCTCTACGTGCAGTGCGTCCACCAAGGCGATGGCGAAACGTCTGTCGCCGCCGAACCAACAGCGGTAAGGATATTAGAAATTCGATGAAACTCCAGAAACTCATGCTTGATGGTGGATTCTCCTGTCCCAATCGTGATGGACACGTTGGGACGGGAGGATGCACCTTCTGTCGCACTGATGCGTTCAATCCCTCCTACTGTCGCAGCTCGACCAGCATCAGTGAACAACTCGAAGCAGGGAAGCGCTTCTTTGCGGGCAAGTATCCTGATATGAAGTATCTGGCTTATTTCCAAGCCTATTCCAACACCTACGCTCCCTTCGACGTGCTGCGCCATCGTTACGAGGAGGCACTTTCGGTCGAAGATGTTGTCGGGCTCGTCATTGGTACACGTCCCGATTGCATCGAAGATGATGTCCTGCAATATCTGGCAGATCTTCAAGACAAAGGTTTTCTCATCTCGCTCGAACTGGGCATCGAATCCTTCTACGACAAGACTCTTCAACGCATCAATCGTGGGCACACGGTTGAAGATAGTCTCTCCGCCATTCAACGATGTGCCAATGCTGGCATCAATACCACCATCCACCTCATTTTAGGCCTTCCTAGCGAAACAAAGGCGGATATCCTTGCCGAAACCGACATCATCAATCACCTACCCATCCAATCCATCAAATTACACCAGCTTCAGATTCTCAAGGGTACTGTCATTGCTCAGGAATATGCCAAGCATCCCGAAGATTTCCTTTCGATGAACATCGACGAATACGCTACTTTGGTTGCCGAGTTTATCTCCCGTCTCCGAAAAGACATCCATATCGAACGCTTCGCCTCCTCCGCTCCCTCCAACCTTATCATCGCCCCACGCTGGGGACTCAAACCAAGCGAAGTGCAGCAAAGAATAGAAGAAAAGCTTTCTCTCATTAGATAAAAACCACTTCGTAATCACATAATCCTTTCTCCCATCGCGGCATACAGTTTTCGTTGATCAAATCTGTATGCTCCAATCGTGGCATACAGTTTTCGTATTTCAAATATGTATGCTCCCATCGCGGCATACAGTTTTCATCTACCAAATCATTATGCTCCCATCTCGGCATACAGTTTTCGTCTACCAAATATGTATGCTCCGACCGCGGCATACAGTTTTCATCTACCAAATATGTATGCTCCAACCGTGGCATACAGTTTTCGTATTTCAAATATGTATGCTCCAATCGCGGCATACAGTTTTCATCTACCAAATCATTATGCTCCAACCGTAGCATACAGTTTTCATCTACCAAATATGTATGCTCCAACCGAGGCATACAGTTTTTATCTACCAAATATGTATGCTCCGACAGAAGAATACAGAATCTATATATCAAATCTGTATGCTTAGACAAAAAATGCCAGTTTCTCATCCCAAAAGTTGCTTTTCACACAAATCAGATGCCAATTCGAGGTTTATTTGATATTTTCATATGACATTATTATACTACCAAATACAAATTTGGATGCAATAGTAAACATTTTCGTTCGTTTCATTAAATAAATAAAAAAAAAAACATATTTTTGCAATGTTTTTGATAAACATTTAAAAGAGTCAGAGTTTCTAAATATTTTTGAGTATTATGCCACATTTATTGCTCATTTTTTAGAGTTCTGCTTTTGTTTATTAAATTTTATCATTTGTATTTCTCATTACTAACTATCTATATTTTTTTATGAAAAGAGTTTCTACACAATCAACTTTGCTGACTTGCCTTGTCTTGTCGGCGTCAGCAGCGTTCGTAAGCTCCTGTCAGGATTACGAACCGTACAACGATCAACATCTACAGGATGTTGCTTACACTCATGAGTTCGAACGTCAGTTCGGCAAAATCGATCCCAACCAGAATTGGGACCTCTATGGCCAATTGTATGGCAACGTATATGGACAACCAAGGCGCAATATCGGTCCTTTGACACGTGCTACTACAGATGAAAAGCCCACTTTCGTAGATGCTGACTTCACATACACCATCAGTGCTAATAGAAATCAAGCATACACCTATGTATTACCAGAAATCGGCAGAGCTGGCATTACATACGACCAATCCAACCTTAAACAAGTGACAAATAACTTTACGACTACGGCTAGCACCCTTACGCTTGCTCCAGCTCATTGGCACACAACAGGCGATGACGAAATCGGAATCTATTGGTACGTGGATGAGCCCGATGAAGAAACCACTCGAATCTTGGGCAGGGACGGAAAAATCTATTATGTAAAGTATTTCAGAATCTTTGAACATGCAAAAAGCAATCTCACTTTGATGAGACCGAGCCAAAACGGCACTTATGAACCGATGCCACTTGGTACAGGAAATCATTTTGTTGACAATCTTCTTAGGGACAATCCTGATAGCTATCTCGTATCTACCCCACGTATTGTGACAATCCCAGCCAGTATCACCTATTACGGTTTCTGGATCAGACAGATTGGAACGGGAACAAAACACTCCGAATGGAATCTAAACCCACCCGATCCTGAAATAGAAGGAAATAACCAGAATCATAAGATGGCATATGTAGGAACCTTCAATTTCGAGGATCTCGGAATTACAGATGAACAACTCAAGGAACAGGGGCTTTCTGATGAAGATATTGCAGCTGAAAAAGGAGTTCAGCACATCTGTTTCGAAGATTGGTATCCTGGAGGAGACGTTGACCTTAACGATATCGTATATTATGCCCAAGGCATTGAAAGAGATATTATTGACAATGAATCCAAAACAGAAAAAGCCATTCTTGTATGCGAAGACCTTTCCAATTTTGACTTCGACTTCAATGACGTAGCCCTAGGTCTTACCTTCAAAACGGATATCAAAAGGACTTACGAATGGGTAGGAAGGACGAACGATAAACCTGCCCACTATAGTGTGACAAGCACTGAAATGACAGAAAGCCTTATTGTTGAGCCTATGGCAGCAGGAGGCGCCTATGAATCGACTGTATCCATCAACAACGAGGAATGGGACAAGATTCATCCCCTCTTAGGTGAATCTGTCGGATCTACCGGTGATAGAAATCACAATATTATTAACGCGGGAGCCACGTTTGACCCCGATTTAGGTAAAGGCCAGATCAAGCAAATCACATTCCCTTCTACTTACGATTGGAGAGTTGGCGATGGTCAAGAATATGCCACACACTTATCTCAACTCTTCTTGAATGATTATTTCACCATCACCTGTGAGGGCAATAAGACTGCTGCAAAACTAAATGCCGACCAAGAATACACAGTAAGTGGAAATGCACCGCAGATGATGCTTCTACCCTACTATTTCGAGTGGCCACAAGAGCAAATAAATATATCCGATGCATATAACAAAGACGATAGCCATGGTTTCGAAAAATGGGTACAAGATATCAACCAGACGAGCTGGATCATTGATTCCCAAGTAGCTGAAAACGTTACTGATCGTGGTGTCACGCCAGACGTTGAACCAGAAGAATACTACCAAGAAGAAACTATTGGACTTAGAAATAGTATTACTAATAATGCCGCATTCTCTTATACGGATTCAAATGGCGTTCATCGTTACTATCGTGGTTCTCATATTAGTTTAACAGACATTAGTGCAGCAGAAGGAGCTACAGCCGTACTTACTGTGGTTTACCAAACCAAGCCAAATGAAGAAATGTATCTTGATGACGACACCGGCAGATTAGTCATCTGGGATAATTTCGGTGGAGGAAGTAATAGAACTATAGAATACCCACTGGATGCCGATATGCTGAAACAAGTTATTGATGCACAAGGTATCTATTTCATTTCCAAAAATGATAGGACTGTCGCTATTAGTAACGCTTCAATCAAGATTATTACAAAGACTACCACACCAGCTACCCCATAAGTTATTTCTGCCTATCAATAACGATAACGAGTCTAATTCAATAAGTATTTTTAGAATCCGTTTGATTTCCAAAGAGGGTGTGCCCAACAGGCACATCCTCTTGTTTGTCACTTCAACATCCCTGATACGTCTCCTACGACTGGGTGATTCAGTTTTACTGGCAACAATGACAGAACAGACAGTCATTTTATGTCACAACAAGAATTAGTTTAAAAAAGAATGCAAGGTTATCGAAAGATGTGCATTTATGGGGTAAAGAACCAAACAAACGATATGACATGAAAAAGATTGCATTCAAGAATCAATCCTCAAAATTGTGCATTGCCAGCACGCTGCTTCTTATGGCTCCTTTGTTCGCATCCTGTGACCTCAACGACAAGGAGGAACCCATTCTCATCATCGAACCTCCTATGGGAGGATTCATCATCGACGAATCAGGCATCCCTCGGCGGGATGATGGAACAACACAATTATCGGAGAACGAGCAGCGACTGATAAAGAATGAGGTCATTGGCTATGGCATACAGTTTTCATCTGCCAAACATGTATGCTGCAATAAAGGACTCATCACCATTCATCCTATACCCCTTTTTTCTCGTCCTTTATGCTCATTTCACATATTTTATTTTGTGTTCTAGCCTCGCAAATTTGTAACCTTCATTTTTCACTCAATCCTAAAATTGACAAAACGGAAGAAAAAATATACATTTTCACTTATTTTTGTGTATTATTTTTAAAAAACAGAGTATTTTTGCACAAAGAATTGCAAAAATGAAATAGTCTTGAGTTCCTGATAAAAGGATTACACCCTTGAAATAACTCAAATTATTTTTAGATTCTGTATTTGTGATTTTCCTATTTTCAACTTATTACAATAATTTCTCAAAACAATCAATCATTATTATGAAAACGGGATCTACCCAATCTACCCTGCTTACATGCCTCCTATTGTCGGGCATAGCAGCTCTCGTTAGTTCCTGTCAGGACTACGACCCATCCAGTGAGCAACATGTTCAAGATGTTGCCTACACGCATGAGTTCGAACGTCAGTTCGGCGACATCGACCCCGACCAGAACTGGGACCTCTACGGCCAGCTGATGCGTCGCAAATATGCTGGGACGCGTGCTGATGCATACGTCGATCAGGTCACCATCACCAATCTGGGAAGTGATTCCTACATCCACATTTCGGAAGATGATGCCGAAGAATATGCAAAGGTTCTCCCTGACCAAGCCAATAATCTGGGCAAGGTGAAGCAAGACTTTGTGGGTACGGCCCACACCTTCACACTGGCTCCCGTCTATTGGTACACGGGTTCGCCACAGGACCGCCACGAACTGGGCATCTATTGGTACACCGACGACCAAGATAACGCCGACGTGAGAATCATGGGTGCCGATGGTGAACTTTACTGGTTGGTGAAAAAACCTCTGATAAAGAACAAGCACAACTTGTATTATGTTACACAGCCAGGTGGAACAGAGTATGCAGTGCCAGTAGGAGCCTCAAATAACGTGCAACGAAGAAGTGCCGGGCATGTCTTCAACTTAACTTGGCCCAATACTCCTGCCTACGAACTGATTTCCCACCCCATTCAGGTGACCGTGCCCGAAGAAATCCCATATTTCGGGTTTTACATTGATGATGTGACAGATGGCTGGGGAACTCGTTATTCGGAATCCAAGCTCAACCCCATGCTGTCAGACGGCACCAGACCTTGCTTCACTGCCACCTTCAATATTCAGCAGGACATCGACCCGACGTATAATGACAACAACAAACAGTATCTGTGCTTCGAGGACAACTTTGATCCAAGAGAGACAGACTTCGACCTTAATGACCTCGTCTTTGTGATCGAAGGATTTAACGATGGCGCAATCATCGACCGCACTACCGCCTATGAGAAAGCTGTGCTGGTGTGCGAAGACCTGACGGAGTACGACTTCGACTTCAATGACATCGCCTTGGGTGTAAACTACACCAACGAATTGGATAGGGAGTTTGAATGGAACTCTTCAACTGGTGTTTACGATTTAAAAAATACCACCGAAATCCTAAAACTTGAAGTGACACCGATGGCCGCGGGTGGTGCCTTCG
>JAEEGK010014422.1_pt1 | contig 17661 bp, 15 predicted proteins | sample 8958771 | NCBI WGS metagenome assembly JAEEGK01 (sample SAMN16246547, study PRJNA631951) | gut metagenome | biome: gut microbiome; feature: rumen; material: SC-attached | host: Bos | place: Iran: Karaj | collected 2018-10
AAATTCACAATAAGACATTCCATTTCGATTCTTTTGCAACTGCTTGCATATCAGGCATTTACAAAGACTCTGGTTTTGAACTAAGGAAAACGGGACTTTGCAGTAAGTAAACTGGGAGTTTAGTTACTGCAAACTCCCAGTTTGGACTATCTAAAGTCCGTGTTTTCTCACCTCTTTTTAACTTGTAAAACAATTTCAACATAATATCCAAGAAAATGGTCACATGGTTACAATTGTAACCGTAACCAATTTGGCAAGACACTATGTTGTTGCTCGGAACTCGAAGCCTTGATGATCGCAACACGAAGCCTTCATAAGGTCAGCACAAAGCGTAGATACTTATACCAACGGCTTCAGATAAACTTTTGTATAACCTTAAATCTTCATCTTAGACAAGGTTCCTGGCCCCTTTGTGTCCCTAACTATTTGATCCTGCGAATCAAGGCTGAGGGATTTCGCTTAGTGTCCCAAATGTCAACAATATGTACGACATCTTCTGCCTCGTCTTCCCAGGTTATCTTAGCCATGGATATTTGCTATAGAGTTCCTCCCACACTTGTTCTGAAGAGGTCCAATTCACCTCCCCTTTCCTTAATTTCTCTTCAAATCTGTCGATTCTCGCAATGGCTTCTTCATCTGAGAAAGGACCAAAACTAGGAAATTTGTCCCAGTCAAGGTCATCTATCCAGTCGTGAACTTCTGTCATGCCTTCGACAGACATTGTATCAGGAACAGGAGCAGCAATAGGCTCGCTGACAATACCTCCGCGACCTTCTTCTTCAACTGTAGGATATCTCTTTTCTTCCATGACTCCTTATTATTGTGTGGCAAAGATATGAAATAATTTTGAAAGTTGTATCTTTATAAGCTGACTTTTTTGCAAAAGCCGTGTGTTTTTCTTAATCTCAGCCTAAAAGCTAGCAATTATTACGCTTTTATTGCGAATGTGAAAAGATAGATTGTCCCCGCCGTGTGACACATACGGCGGGGATAATACCAGAAAATTACCTCAGTACGGGTTTCATTTCCCTGTTTGCTGCTGCATGCCCTCAAAGAACTTCTGTTGCAGTTGCTTGGCGAGTTGGTTGTCGGGATTGAGTTTCAGGGCTTTCTCGTAGTTCTGCATCACGTCGAGATAATAACGCTGGCCGTTCCGGGCGGGATCCTGCACGATGCGTACCATATAGAGGAAGCCGCGAAGGGTGCAGATGTCCGATTGGTCTGCGAGATTCATCTGTTCAATTTTCGTGATGGTCTGTTCCGTTTCTGCCAGAAGACTCTCCGTCTGTGGGGCTTGAGGATTCATCACTGAGAAATTGAGACTCTGCAAAGCCATCTGATACTTGGGCTGGATGCTGTCGGGGAACATCGCGTCAATGCGTTTCATTTCCGCAATACAGTTGAGGAAGGCCTCTGGAGTAGGCTGCTGGATCTTTGAGAGCGACTGGCCGATGAGCGCCCGCATAGAGGGCTGCTGGGCATGGATACTGACTGATGCCATCACGAAGAGGGCAATTACGAACACACGGTGTTTAGAAATTTGAAATGTCATACGCTTTATTATTTTTAAGTGAAACAAAAATGCCGATGTATAGGAAACGGTCGCGGGAGGCCACAACGGGACTGCCGTTCGCGTCGTAGCGGAAGACGTTGGTGCGACCAAAGATGTTGTTCAACGATGTGTAGACAATGACTTTCGGACTTAGCAGATAAGTGAGGTTCATGTCAACGCTGTTGTAGTGTGGCGTCTTTCCAGCAGGGAAATATCGTCCGCTGGCGTATGATTCTGCCAGGCCGATGATGAACTTGCCGAGAGCATATTTAGCCGTCAGTCGCAGGTTGTGGCGTGAGGCGTAGTCGGGTGTACGCACTTCGGTATAGTCGAGGTAGAGCCGTTCGGAATCATTGAAGGAATAGGAAAGGGTTGTCGTCAGAGTCCCCTTGCTTATGCCATTTCCACGTTTGGCTGGGAAACTCAAATCCACGAAAACATCCACGCCTCGGCTTGTACCATAGCCGTGAGGCCGATAAACGCCTTCCTCCAGCAGGGGCAGATGGCGGTATTTCTTCCAGTAGGGTTCGATGCGCAGGAGCACGGTCGGCGTCTTATATTGCATCGAGAGTATGGCGTGGTCGGAAGTACTTTGGCCGAATGTGTTCTGGCTCTGAGCCAGGATGTCGTCCGCTGGAGTCTGACTATAGCGGCCTGCGACGAAGGAGAATTGCAGCCGATGGCTGGGGATGTAGGTCAATGTGGCTCTCGGCATCAGCAGCCAGTCTGTCCTCATCATTTCTGCACGGGCAGAAACATTGAGGAATACACGGGGAATGATGCGCCACTGGGCATCGATGTGGGCTGCAAGGATGTTGTAGTCGAGCTGATAATGACTAACTTCGTATCTCAACGTGCTGTTACGGATATAATCCTCGACACCTGCCGACAGTTTCAAGACATCGGAACAGACCTTACGGACTTCGGCCTTCAAGTGAATTTCGTTGCGGAAGTTGTGATAATGATCACCAGCCATCCGTGCATTGTCAATGTCGCTGAAGACGGAAGAGTTGGCGATACCCGTCAAGAGTGTGTAGCCGCGCCCCATAGAAGTACGATGCGTGACGTTGGCATAGATGTTATGCTCCTTGAGGGAGAGGTTACGCCCGTCGATATACTGTCCAACAGACGTCAGGTCATAGCCGACATACGACTTCAGCACACGCGAGGCGCCGAACTCCTTCTTGAACTGTGCCTCGCCAGACAGTTTGCGGTAAGGGCGGGAAAAGACTTGCCGCTGTGTGAAAAGGCGGTCGTAAAGGCCCATACTGGTCAAGGCGGCATTGAACGACAGACTGCTGTTCTTGTATGCCTTGGTGCCACCTACGTTCGAGTCTACCAGCGATGCACTCACACCGAATTTGTCGCTGGTGGCCGCATCTGTTGTCTCCATCGGGAGCACGGACGAAAGGGCCTGACCGTATTCGCCGCCATAGCCGCCCAAGGAAAAATTGATGCCTTTGAACAGGAACGGCGAGAAGCGTCCACGCACGGCCGTATTCTCCGTATTGGTGCTATAAGGTACCAGCACGTGCATCCCGTTGACGAACGTCTGGCACTCGTCGCTCTCGCCGCCACGCACATAGAGTTTGCCATTTTCACCCACCTTCTGCGTGCCGGGCAGCGTCTGCAGGGCCGCCACGATGTCACCACACGAGTTGCCCGCCATCACCACGTCGAGCGCATCCATCGTCTTGAAGTTGTCACTCTTGCCAAAACTGAAGGTGCTGGCAGTCACCACGACTTCATGGATGGTCGTAGCACGCTCTTTCAGACGGACGGTGAGGTCGTGCATCTGACTGACTTCGGCTGTCAGCGTGTAGTCCTCAAAGCCCATGAAGGTCGCCTTGAGCGTTACCTCGCCCGTCTGGAAGGTCGTGAACGAGAACCGTCCGAGAGAGTCCGTCAGGCATCCGTCTATCGTACCTATTATAAATACGTTGGCACCTGCGAGCGATTCCTTTCCGTCGCTGACAAGGCCGGAAACAGTGGTCTGTGCTGTCACGTTGCAGACAGTCATCAGCCATAAAACGATATGTGCGATCCGATGTTTCATGCCGCAAAGATACGACAAGAAACTGAACGCTCCAAATATCCGTGACAGACAGCTAAAACCGCTGACGGAAAGCTAAGCCAGATGGCGAATGACTAAGATAACGGACGAATGACTAAGCAATAAAAGACTTCAGCCGAGGCACATACGAGCGGGAAACAGGAATGATGTTCGCGCATGAGCCGAGCTTCAGCTGATAGCCATTGGAATTACCCTTAGCAGAGGTGATGTTGTTCACATTGACCACAAACGAGCGGTGGCACTGGAAGATGTTCTCGTAGGCTTTCAACTCTTCAGTCACAGCAGTCAGCGTAGTATGAATCTCCAAGCTTGTCGGCTTGCCGTCTTTCAAATAACAGACAGACACATTATTCTTCTGCGCCTCAACATAAAGCAGGTTGTTGATAGGAATCACGAGGTCGGTTCCCCTTACGTTTGTATCGTGGATAGTGATTGATATGTCCTTCTGTTCCTCAGTCGTATTGCTCAGCATGGTCTCCAGCCTGTCTCTCAGGCTCCGGTTGTATGCTAAGCCGACAGACATCACGGTGATGATGACACCAATAATCACGGTCCAATAGAGGAACAGGAGGAAGAGCCTGAAAGTGATATGGTAGTGGAAAAAAAGAGATAAAAACAGAAAGTTACTGACGGCAATAAAGAGTATCAGCCCAAGCACTAAGCACGCTTGATGCCAAATACGCCACGGCTTGACATATTTGAGTAAAGGTTTGGTGACAGCCCATGCGTACAGCGCATAGCAGCACGACGTGATAAGCCCGAACAAGGCTGCAAGCAGACACTTATTGCCCTGATACATATTAAATCCAAAGGGCTGCAACAAATAGAGTATCGCCCAGATGATGACCCCATAGACGATGCTGTCCCTCAACCAATGCTCACTCTGCTTAAATGGATATTTTCGGGTAAGGAATGACATAACTACTCTTGTTAGCAGGTGCAAAGGTACGGTTTTTTCTTGTAATCTTCGTCATCTTCCTTTGAAATGTTATCAATCAGATTGCAAGTGGTTGAGAATTGCTGCCTCTTATTTTGTCTCAGCAAACACATCCTGCGACTGCAAGCCCAAGAATTCCCAACCTGTGCGGATGAAATAAGATATAGCTACGTTGCGAAGCGTGTCAGATGATACCATCATCGTCTGTCGTCCCTTCGGGACTTTGGATGGTGTGGTGCCTTTAAGCAGGGGCATGGCCCCTGCCTGTAATCCGTCGTCCCTTCGGGACTATTCAACCCAATCCCTGCTAATAGATTAGCGCAGCAAACAGTCCTGAAGGGACGACAGCATACAGGCAGGGGCATCGCCCCTGCATCATTCGCCCCATCACCCAAAGTCCCGAAGGGACGACAGAACACGGCAAAAAGCGTCTCAGAAATGAAAAGAAAAACAAGTTTTCCTTTTGCATTTCTCTCGACTTTTCGTAACTTTGCCAACAAGTTAGCGAAACTCCTACGTCTCGGCAAAAAAAGAAATGAATTTCTTTGTTTTGCTCTCGACTTTTCGTAACTTTGTAAGAAGTCGCAGGATTTCTTTATATAAAGGCAGTTTGGAGAATTGAGGGAAAACGGGGTTACGATTTGGAGACCGTTCTCAATTCTACATTCTGCTACAAATTGCTCTCAAAGAACTCCTGACGTTGAGCCACCAGCCGTTTTATGGCTCACTGTCGGGTGCAAAGTTAGGCATTTCTTCCCTGACGACCAAATATTAATGCCATCTTGAAGCCTTGTTTGCCATATTTCATAAAATGACCCGCTGGCAGTTCTAATGGTATGCACAGCGGGTACTGTTATCGTAAGACGGGCTAACAACCCTTTGTCTTTCTGATTTTCGGTGCAAAGATAGGCTTTTTATTTCAAATAAACAAACTTTTCCCCTAAATATTCATAAAAGAGGGCTGAAAAAAACGTTCAATTCCTTTTTCGTCAAAAAAAGAACTAACTTTGCAGCAAATTAGTAATGAGCGACGATGAGAGAGCGAAAAATTGTAATCTTTATACTCCTTGCCGTGCTGACCTTTGCGGGCTGTACGAAGTCTGATCGCAGCGAGGAGGCGGACAGGGTGACTGACGAACTGAAAGAACTGATGTTCAAGAACCCGGAACGGGCGTTGGCATTGGTTGACAGTGCGGAGCAGGCGGGCGTGTACGCTGCGGCAGATGCCAACCTCTTAAGGGTCAACATTTATTGGAATACAGGGCAGAAGCGGATGGCGGCGTTCTACGGCGAACAGGCCCTGGCCGATACCGGCGTGAAACGCAAAAGCAAGACCTATTATTCGGCCCTCATGGTGATGGTCAAGTGGTACGAGGAAAACGGCGAGTACGGGAAAGCCAACGAAATGGCTGACGAGATATTGGCTGACGTGGAAAGAGACACAAGTCAGGTGGCACAGACGATGCGGAGCAGTGCGCTGACGCGCAAGGCAGAGTGCGAAATACATACGGGACATATCGACGAGGCTGAGCGTCTGTACTTGGAGAGCATCGACCTGCTGATGAAGGGCATGACGCATCCGAAGGGCTACTGGGAGATAGACCCTCTGTTCTATAGCGTTCTGGAAACCTCAGACTTCTACCTTGAGCATGGAAAGCCGGAAAAGGCATTGGACCTGATTGCGAAGGGCGACACGGCGTTGGCCCGGTTGGCGCGCAGCCCCGAGGTGCCGGACAAAGTGCTCCAGTTCCGCCGCAACAACGTGACCATCAGTCAGGCAATGGTCTATGCCGCCAACGGCCAGCGCGACAAAGCCGAGGCCCTTTACCAGAAACACCGCCAGACCGAGGGATTGTCGCATACCGACATTTTCGTCGAAGGCCGCTATCTGGCCATGATCGACCGCTACGACGAGGCCGTCCGTCTCTACCGCCAGTCCGACTCCATCTACCGCGCTGCGGGCGGCCCACTTTCCAGTGCCTACATCAATTCCCGCATGTCGCTCGAATACGACGCGCTGCAAAAGGCCGGGCGCACCGCCGAGGCACTGGCCATGGGAAACCGCATACGCCAGTTGAGCGATTCCGTGCGTTTGCAGGAGCGGCGGGCCGACATGGAGCAGCAGCAGGAAATCAAGCGACAGGAAACCGAAATTATCGACAAGCAACATTCGCTCACCGTCCACCGCATCATTCTCGTTGCCGCCATCCTCGTCTGTCTGCTCATCGCCTGGCTGCTCTGGCACTCCTACAAATATAATAAGGTGTTGACGGCCAAGAACCGCAAACTCTACGAGGAGATAGAGCAACGCCGACAGGAAGAGCAGCAGGAGATGGCACAGTTGCAGGCCGCGCCCGAGGAACAGTTGAACGCCGACCAGCAACTCTTCCGCCGTCTCTGCACACTGATGGACGAGCAGCAGCCCTACACCGACGAGACCCTGAACCGCGACTCGCTGGCACGGTTGCTCGGCACCAACGCGAAGTATTTGGAGCAGGCCATCCGCCAATGCTCGAAAGGCGAGACCCCAGGCGACTTCATCACCCGCTATCGTCTGGAGCACGTCGTCCGTCTGCTGAAGACCACCGACGACCCCATCGCCATCATCGGCGAACTCTCCGGCATCCCCAGCCGCGCCACCCTCGCCCGCCTCTTCCGCAACGCCTACGGCATGTCGCCTTCCGAGTACCGAAAGATATAGTTTTTCCAAAAATTGAGAAAAATCCGCACCAATAACTACAAATTATTCATGAATTCGTGACTCATTTCAGATAAATTTGTAACTTTGCACGCGAAAGGTAAATACAAGAACAGAGATGGAAGCAACGGTTAGAAAAAGACGTACCACCCGCCCCATCAGCCACTATTGGGAGTTGGTGAAGGACATGGAAGACAATCAGATGCTGGAGTTGGCTTCTTTGCTCGTAAACTATGTCCGTATGCACCCCGCCAAAGCCAATGACGATGAGGAGCGTGAACGCGGATTCCGCAACCTCGCCGGGTGCTGGGCCAATGACCAGGGCGACGATGACATGGAAGCCATTATTCGTCAGGGCCGTGAGAGTCGCCGCGGCAATCGCATTGTTCCATCATTTGATGAGTAGCCATGGCAAAGTACATCATAGACACCAACACATGCATCGAGTATTTCAAGCACCGCAACGGAGTACCCGAGAAAATGAACAGCATCAGCCGTGACGACCTTTGTGTCAGTGAGGTAACCATAGCCGAGTTGGTCTATGGAGCCGTACACAGCAAGAGTGTGGAACGTCATCTCAGAGAAGTGCGCGAGCTGCAAAGCGACATTTCTGTAATTCCCATCAGCGATGTTATTGACGACTACGCTGACATCCGCCACGTTTTGACTTCGCAAGGCATAACTGTGGAGGACTTCGACATCCTTATCGGTGCTACCGCCAGACATTATGGCCTCATTGCAGTAACAGACAATTTGAAGCATTTCAATCCAATGCCTGGCGTAGAGGTTGAGAACTGGATTGTGCGGGAATCACAAGACTAACTCCCCACCATAACGTGAAGCGACCGCCGCCGAGACCCCGAAAGGAGCCTCGGCGGCGGTCTTTTTGCTCGTCAGCAGCAGAAATTCCAAATTTGAGACATATTTTTCCGCCAGTGAGACATCGGTCTTGCTGGCGGATTGTAATTTTGCGGCAAATTTCGAAACAATATGGATACATCATTTGTAATAGCAGTTGGCTTGGGCGTCGCCGTCGTGGTGGTGCTGCTGGTCTTGGTGGCCGTCATCGTCTTTCAGCGGTGGCGCATCAGCGACAACAATGCACACCTGAAGTCGTTTCTCGACGAGAACATGGAAATGCGCGACAAGTTGCGCCGGTATGAGAGATAATAGTTTTTTTAGTTTATAAACCCTTTAAACATTATTTATTATGAGAAAGATTTTTGTAATGGCAGCGTTTGTCTGCATCGCTGCAACGGGCGTGAACGCCCAGACGGAAGAGACGGAAAGCAAGAACGAGAAGATACTTCGCCTGACGAAGGCGGCGGACGAGAACCCTGCGGACTGGAAAGCCCAGTATGAGGCGGGACACTTCCTGCTCGGCAACCCGTCGCAGGCTGAGAAATACTACGAGCGCCTCTTTCACCTTGCCACGGACTATAACAAGGAGATACCCGACTCGGTGATTCGTGAGACGGGGTGGACGATGGCGGTGATGTCGATGGCTCCCGAGAAGGAGAACCTGGACCGCGCTTTGTTTTACATAGACGCGATGAGGCATGCCGACAAGATGGGCGTGGACATGAGCGATGGCTACACATACATGTTCGACGTGTTGGGCGTGATGTACGGCATGATGAAAGAAGAGAGTGAAAAGTCGCTGTATTACATGACAGAGCTTCGCAATCATCTGGCCAAGGACAAGAAGCCGGGAATAGAGTGCACGGACATGATGACGGCCATGCTGTACGACGAGCTGATGTCGAAATACAAGGAGATGTTCGGCGACAAGCTCCTGGAACTGACCATCGACGGCAAGAAGTACATCGCGCTTTCCATGAACGAATGGAACATCGAGAAGCCTTTCATGGGATGGAAGAAGGAAGCGGAAGAGGGTCTGTCGCTATACTACTGCTGTGACGACGGCACGGTCATGGATGAACTGCACGGCCAGATGGAGTTCAATTTCTACTACGACAAAGACGGTATGAAGCCGAAGGAGGGGACAAATGCACGGCTGATTACCGTCACGCCCGAGCGCCGCCAGCAGCTGGTCGAGGCATACCGCAAATACATGAAGAAAGCAAAGAAGAACAAGTAATCCGACGGTGATGACCGCCAAGAGCTGAAGTAATCATTATGAACGTGAAATTCAAGATGCCCAAGTTCGGGCGCAAACTGACAGGCAGTGGCATGTTGAGGGAACTGCTGCTGACCACGCTCGGCACCGCAATCGGTGTGGGGCTGACCTTCTTTGTGAACAACATGGTGGAGAAAAACCATCAGCGGGCAGCACAACGCGAGACGGCCATCATGGCGGTGTGCGACATCGATGAGATTGTGCAAGGACTCAAGGACGAGATACAGCTGGAGGACAGCCTGTTCAAGGTGACGATGTATGTCGCGACCCATCAGGAACTGATCGACTCGCTGTCGATGGACACGCTGGATATGGCGTTCAAGTATCTTTACGACGATCCTATGGTGGTGAAGCCGTGGACGGCCGACACGAAGGAGAACGCCTTCAACAGCGGTATCGATGCCCGCATGAACCTGGGGAATAATCAGTTCTACGACAATGTGCAGTCGTGCTACTACGTGCGCCGCTCGCTGATGAAGGTGATGGCGGATGCTCCCATGTTCCGCCGTCCGCTCAGCAAGGATGCATACGAGGACTTTCTGTACGAGTTGCCTCCCGCCGACATCTATAACGACGGCGTTCCGCTCCCCGATGCCCGGCGTCATGTGATGAAGCAGGTTTTCGCACAAAAATCGACAACGCTCTATATCAAGCGCTATTTCCCCCGGAAAAATGCCTATCAGGATGCTGTTACAAAGCTGGAAGGGCTGAACCGCGAGAACAAGCTGCTGATGGACATCACCGACGAGGATATAGAAAAGTATATCAGGCAGAATTCGGAGAATGTATCGCAGCAGGCCATAGCCGACCTAATTATTGGCACATGGCTGTTGAATAAGGATACCATCGCGTTTCATGAGGACAACACCTTCGAAAGGACTTGGGTCGCAGAGTTCCAGGCGGAGATTCAACTCGAGAAGGATCAGAAAGAGGTCTTAGTGTTGGTTCCAACGGCCTTCTGCACGAAAGGGCAGTGGACGCTGAATGGCGACACGCTGACATACGACTGCGATAACAGTAGTGCAGAAATGCTTTCGTTTGACTTTGACACGAGCAATTTCCCGCAGTCGACATTGGAACGCCTGAAAGACAGCCTGGAATTCGATAAAGAAATGATAAGGAGAAGCATCCTGGAAAATTTCCGGCAACAGACCATGAAGTTTGATGAGGTTGTTTCGTTTGACAAGAGCGGCAACACGATGGTGTGGACACATGAGGAATCAACCCCTGCCGGCAACAAACAAACGACTTCTATGCAACTATACAGGAAACCGGAATAAGATGAAGTTATGAGAAAGATTCTATTGGCGGCAGCGGCCTTACCAGCCTTTACCTTCCTGTTTGGGGAAAGGTATCCTGTTTGCCGTCTCATGCTCATATAGTTCACTCTTCTTGTAGATGGAGCGGATGGTGCGGAAGATCAAAGCCTCCGGCAGACCGAACATGTCAGCAATCTCTTCTTTCGTCATCCACACGTCTATCTGCGGCATATTCACTTTGCCGCCCTCCGTCATTCTGATGATTCCTCTTCTCATGGTCATGCTATTTAGATGTTACTGAATGATGCATTAAGTTTGTCGCCTAACATGGTCAGGTCATTGTTCAACTTCTGGGACGTTATCTTCGCATAAATCTGTGTCGTGGTAATGTTTGTATGTCCCAGAACACGGCTGACACTCTCGATGGGCATGCCATTTGTCAAAGCGATTGTGGCAAATGAATGGCGTCCGCAGTGATATGAGGTCAGATATGCCTTTTCCTTGCAATTCGGGCTAATGTGGAACTGTGCAAATCCTGCCCATGATAGGAACAATCCCATCCTTCTCCTTACCCTTGTTCACGTAGAACAAAATCTTGAATGTACTTCTCATTTCTAATTCCTTTTTAACTTCAGGCTGCAAATATAATACCTTTTTCTGAGATGTTTTTTCGGCAATTCATTGCAGATTGTTGAGTCGAAAAACTGTCAGTTTGAACTACGTCATTCTGCCTTTTTCGCGCCTCTGGAATTAGAAAAGTTTAACTGTCAGATAAGGCTCAAAAGGGTTCTTGCTCTGGCAAGCGGCATGGCCGAGTCCGATTTAGAGACCTAACTCTTGCACCAATCCGCATCAAGTTGCCTTTTCCCTTCATCCTTCAATTCTCCATTATTCCCTGTCTTGCCCTTTATTTACGTGCTTTCTGCGTTAATCTTCGAAAATTGCTCGTTTGTTACAGGCTTTTTTCGTAACTTTGCGCTTTGAAACCAAAAAACTACGGAGAGATGATGAAGAAAATGATCTTGACAGCTGCTTTGCTGGCAGCAGCATGGATGCCGACGGGCGCACAGACCTTGGCAAAAGAATATAAGACCGCAAGCGAGGGCAACCCTATCAGCTCTTGCGTGTTTTGCGCCGACCCGACGGCCTTGGTCTACAACGGACGCGTCTATGTCTACGGCAGTAACGACCACCAGCAGTATATCAAAAACGGCAAGAAAGGGAACAACGGCTACGGCGACATCAAGTCGCTGGTGGTGTTCTCGAGCGACGACATGGTGAACTGGACCTTCCACGGCACCATCGACGTGGCGAAGATCTGCTCCTCGTGGGGCTGGCGCTTTGCTGCCTCGTGGGCCCCGTCGGCAGTGTGGCGCACCAACGCCAACGGCAAAGACGAGTTCTTCCTCTACTTCGCCAACAGCGGCGGCAGCGTAGGCGTGCTGAAAGCGCCATCGCCCACCGGCCCTTGGTCGTCGCCGCTGTCGAAACCGATGATTGACAGCGACACGCCCGGCGTGAAGCCCTGCAACTGGATCTTCGACCCCGGGGCAGTCATCGACGAGAATGGCACGGGCTGGATTGCCTTTGGCGGCGGCGACCCGCAGTCCACCGGCTCGAAGCTGTGGCCCGGCAACTCGCGCATCGCGAAGCTGAAGACCTCGATGACGGCGCTCGACGGCAGCGCTGTCAACATGCCCGCTCCCTACCTGTTTGAGGCCAGTGAGCTGAACATCATCGGCGGGCGCTACGTCTATACGTACAACACCTCGTGGTCGGACCGCAACGAATGGAACAGCTATGCGGGGCGCAACGGACAACCAGCGCCGTCGTCGTGCAGCATGTGCTACATGGTCAGCGACACACCGCTCGTGCCCGACTCCTGGGAGTATCGCGGCGAGTATGTGCCCAACGAGGGGAACTTCGGCATGGGATGGGGCAACAACCATACTCACCTGCAGAAGTTCAAGGACAAGTATTACCTGTTCTACCACTCCACGCTGCTGGAGCAGAACATGAAAAACGGTGGTGCGATGAACAGCGATGCCTCCGGCTACCGTTCCATCGGCGTGGACGTGGCAACAGTCAACGAGGACACTCAGACCATCAAGAAGATGACGCTGACAAAGACGGGTGTGAGCAGCAACGGCAACCTAAACCCCTACGTGCTTCAGGAGGCCGAGACCATGGCCACCAGTGGCGGCATCAGCTACGAGAACTTCACGAACATCACGAAGAACACCAGCGTCAGCACCCTGGGCAACGACGTCTCACGCAACCTGCAGGTGAAGATGGCGGCCGGCTCGTGGACACAGCTGCGCCGCGTGGACTTCGGCACGCAGGGCGCCTCAGCGCTGACGGTGCGTGCCAAGGGCGAGGGCACCGTGGAGGTGCGCTTCGGCAGAAAGAATGCCACGGCTGCAGCTACGGTCAACATCTCGTCGAGCGCCATGAGCGACTTCACCGTCGATGTCGACCCCACCGTGTTCAAGGGACTGAAGAACGTCTATCTGGTCGTTACCACCGGCTCCAATGTCTATCTGGATGCCTGGCAGGCCACCGAGGCACAGATGGATGCCATCGACCACATAAAGAATGACAAACCCGCCAGAGCCAGACGCTTCGACCTCTCAGGCCGCCGCCTCACCGACAGCCGCCAGCACCGTGGCATCGTCATCGAGCAATACACCGACGAGAACGGGGTGAAGCACAGCCGCAAAAGGCAGTAGCTCTGCTTGCTTGTAAGGCAAAAACTAAAACACCCGGCCAACACCCCTCCTCTTACAGGGGCGAGGAGGAGCGGCGGAGAGGCTTTGGGATTGCCATGCGAAATGTGCCCGAAAAAGTCCGAAGGCTTCGGACTGTTCGTCCGAAGGCTTCGGACAGTCTGTCCGAAGCCTTCGGACAAAACTAAGCGTCATGAAAAGAACCATGACGTAGTTGTTGGAAAGGACAGGTAGCACCTATTTTTTGTTGCACAGGTACATGCCTGTCAGGATGAGGAGGGTGCCAATGATGAAATAGGCCGTGATCTGCTCTGACAGGATGAGCCAGGCAAAAACAACGGTGACGACAGGATTGAGGTAGACATAGTTGGTGACGGCGACGGCTCCCAGCTTCCTGATGACCCAGTTCCACAACAGGAAACAGGCCATCGACGCCACACAGCCCAGGAACAAGAGGTGGGCCAGCACGTCGTGCCTGAACACCAAAGCCAGCGACGGCATCTCAGGGCGTGCGATGAAATAAGGCACCATGGACAACAGCCCATAAACGAACACCTTGCGGGTGATGAAAACCGTGTCATAACGCTTGACAGCGGGTATCATCAGCAACGAGTAGACGGCCCAGCAGAGACAGGCGGCAAAGGCCAGCGAATCGCCCAAGGGTGAGAGGTGGAGCACGAAGTGCCCATTGAGTACGACGACCACCACCCCCAGGGCTGCCATCAGCGTGCCGGCTATCTGGATGCGGTTGAGCCGCTCAGTGCGATAGAAGATGGCGATGAGCAGGCTGGCGAACAGTGGACAGAGACAGACGATGAGCGAGGTGTTGGTGGTAGTGGTGTAGATCATGGCGCTGTTCTCGGTGAGGAAATACAGCGAGCCGCCCGTCACCCCCAGCCCTATCATCAGCAGCTCGTCACGCCAGGAAGAGGCGAACAGGCGGAAGGGCCGACGCAAGAGCGAATAGCCCAGCAACAGCACGTAGGCCACGATGAAGCGCAGCACAAAAATCTGCGCCGCCGACAGCCCTGCTATCAGCAGCAGTTTGGTGATGACGAATGTGGTGCCCCACACCGTCACCACCAAAAATGCTACAAGATGGTAAATCAGAAGATTCTTATTTGACAAACGTTTCTCACTTCACCATCACCACTCGCCCGTTGACGATGTTCAGACCCTTGCGGGGCGCATGGAGGCGCTGTCCGGAGAGGTTGAAATAGACGGTCTTGGCAGCCTGCTGGCCCACAGCGATGTCGCTGATGCCCGTGCCGAGTTCGGGATTCCCTATCCAGTCGATGTTCGACTTGCGCACCTCGCCGGCACCGTAGTAGATGCTCTGGATGCCCACTTTCGTCCATTCGCTGAACACCTCTGCCTCGTCGTAGAAGTAGATGCTGTGGGAGTTGTCCCACGAGTAGTAGTTGGCGTCCCAGGGCAGTTCCGTAGTGTCCTCGTCAAAGGCGCTGTACATCTCAGCCGTGAAGGTGTAGGGTGCTGTCTCGCCATTTTTCTCTATCCAGACGGTGTAGAACAGCTTCTGCGGATTGAGCGTCTCGCCGTTGCTGCCGACGTTGGGAATGTTGCAGGTGATGTAGTGCGACCATTCTCCGAAGCTGATGCTGAAGATGTCTGGGTCGGCCGGCGTGGCAGCCACCTCGTCGAACTTCGTGATGGTGACATCGGTAAATGTCTGGTAGGGATAGAGCTCGGTGAGCATGGCGTTGAGCACCAATGACTGCGTCGTAGTGAACTGTGCCTTCTCGGCATCGAAGTCGAGCACAGCGTCGACCATGTTGCCGTTTTCATCGACAGCAGTGAAGTAGCAGTCGATGGTAGACATCCAGAAGCTGACGGAGCCCATGAACTGGTTGGCGGGTATGACATACTGCCCTGCCTCGTTCTTGGTGGCCTTCACCCACAGCTGGCTGACGCTGGAGTTGTAGTCGGCAGCGAGGCCCTGAATGTAGGCATCGTTGCCGTCGAAGCCCACCTTCACCCAGAGCGTCAGCTCGGCCGGGTCATAGTAAGGCTTCAGAGAGTTGGCACGGAAGATGTAGGTGTCGGTGACGAGATTCTCAGGAGCTGTCACTGCCGTGGGCACATAGTCTGTGGGATAGACATCGATGCTGTTCAGCTGGGTGTTGGCAGCGATGGTCACCACCACCTTCTTGGCTTCGCCCGTCCATACATTGCCGTCAAACTGGCCGCTGTCGGCGCTGTTGCCATCGTTCCACTTGCCATTGTTGAACACCATCCTCTTGATCACCTTGCCTACGGGAGCCTCGAAGGTGAGGGTGCCGCCATAGACGCGCAGCTGCGGTCCGTTGCTGGTGCTCCAGAAGCGGTTGGGCGTGTTGGTGGTGCTGGGCGAGACGGTCAGCGTCACGTTGTTGGCAGTGAAGGTGCGGTCTTCGGTGATGTCGCCTTCGTGGCCAACGTTGGAGCACGGCTCGTCCTTCATGGCGTTGAAGTCGAAGGTGGCCTTCTCATAAGGCTTGAGGTCGAGCCAGAATATTTCCGACTTGTTCACCTCGCCGCCACCGGCATAGATGGTCTGAATGCCAATCTTGTTCCACGTCTTGTAGTCGGCCTGTCTGAGGATGATGTGCTTCGGGTGGAAGTCGTCGGTATTGGAATAACCGTAGGCAATTTCCGTCATAGGCTCGGTGAGGCATGCATAGTCAGCAGGGTCGAAGGTGACGGGGCTGATGTCCTGCTCCACGTCCTTGAGGAACTGGAAGGTCAGCTTGGCCGATGCCATGGCATTGCCGTTGACATCGGTAGTAGGCACGGTGTACATGGCGATGGGCCCGTCGGTGCCGTCGTAAATCTGCGAGATATTAGGAATGGAGGGTGTGCCAGCCTTCTCTACGACCTTGGTCAGGACCGGATCGTTGTAGACGTCGCCCTTGTAGTTTCTGATGGCCTCACGGATGTAGATCTCGCCGGTGGCCGTCATCTTGCCTGCCTCGGCATCGTAGGTGAACACTACGCCGTCGCTGAGCAGGAAGAACTCGTAGTGGGTATAGTAGTCGGCATCATATCCCCCGAAATACTGGTCGCCGGGGAAGGTGATGGTGTTGCCGTTGAGCGTGCCCTTGATCCATGTCTCAGGCAGGTAGGTGCAGAATCCCTGCAGATAGACGTCGTTGCCGTCGAAGCCGATGTTCAGATAGCCTGAAACGGGGTCGCCAAAGTTGGTCATGGCATTGATGGCCCACTCTTCGGTAACCAAGCCCTCAGGAGCGACGACGGGCTCCGGTCCCTTCGGCTTCTCCTTGGAGAAGACGGGCAGCACCCAGTAGGTGTAGACCGACTCTATCGACTCTGCCGTGGGGCTCTCAGCCAGGATGGCCGTGACGGCTGTGAGCAGGCCGCCGTCGGCATCGTAGTTGAAGACAATGTTGTCGGTGACATTGCCGGTGCGGTCGCCGCCTACCAGATAGTCGAAAGCATCGCCTTGCATGCCGGCCAGCTGTGGATTGTCGAAGACCACCGTGCTGCCGTCGAGACTTCCCTTTATCCACGTCTCGGCGAAGTAATAAGACAAGCCCTGGATGTAGAAGTCGGAGCCGTCGACAGCCACGTTGATGGTCGGCACGTTAGCGGTGTAGTCCTCCCATCCATAACGGCCGTAAACATAAAACGTGCCTTCGGTGGTGTACCATGTCTCCACGGTAGCCGTGGCGGGAGGCGCCACCTGGTCAGCCGCACGCTTAGGCATGTTGGTTGTGGGCTGCGCCATGCGGGCAATGCCCTTGATGGCTGTGCTCGGGCTGTTGACCATGCCCTGCCAAGGCGACGGGGCTTTCTGTGCAAAACTCATCACACCGAACAGTGCCATGAGCATGGTAAGAAAAGTAAATCTTTTCATACGCATAAGTTGTTAGTTTAGTTAATAAAAAAAGATAATGGCCGTTCCCCCTCCCCCATTGGAGGGACGGGGTGGGGCCGCTATTTCACTGTTGTTACTTCCTCACATCGCCCGGCACTATGCCATACTCCTCCTTGAAACACTTGGTGAAGTAGGATGGTGCGGTGAATCCCACGGCGTAGGCCACCTCCGATACGCTCTTGTCGGTGGTGAGCAGCAGCTGGTAGGCTCGCTTCAGCCTTGCCGTGCGCAGCAGCTCTATGGGCGACGAGCCTGTGACGGCCTTCACCTTGCGGTAGAGCTGCACACGGCTCAGGTTCATGCTCGCGGCCAGGTCGTCTACGGAAAGGTCGCTGTTGTCCAGGCTGGCCTCGACGATCTCGCGGAAGCGGGAGAGGAAT
>JAEEGK010014429.1_pt1 | contig 17657 bp, 13 predicted proteins | sample 8958771 | NCBI WGS metagenome assembly JAEEGK01 (sample SAMN16246547, study PRJNA631951) | gut metagenome | biome: gut microbiome; feature: rumen; material: SC-attached | host: Bos | place: Iran: Karaj | collected 2018-10
GTGTTTTATTCATAAATATTTCAAGTATCATCTTATTCATCTTTCTTATTATATTCTCCAAATTTAATATATAATACTCCAATAAAAATTTTTTAATTTCTTTGATTCTTTTATTGTCATTTTTCTTTTCTTCTTTCTTTCCAATAATTATTAGAATAAAATTCAATATTTTCTAATAAGTTTCAATTGTTTGTTTTCCTCTCTAATTCTTCTAATTCATTCTTTAATTTATCTCTTAATTCTTTCATTATCTCACATTCATTATAACATGTTTAATGTTATTATCTTCTTTCTTACATAATACATATTTCTTATATATATCTTCTCTAAAATTTCCTCTATGGCACATAAATTTAAGTAATAAAAAATCACAACATACCAATTATATATTCTATCTTTTTATCTATTTGTAAATTTCTCATTTATATTATACACTTCTTTTTCTCCTAATTCTTTTAATCTTTTAATTATATATTTTTTGTTGAAAGCAATTAAATCTGGTATCCTAATGCAATTTTTAATCTACGATTATCAGTTCTTATTGGTAATTAGAATAATTTCTTTATGTTTGTCCTCATTACTTTATCTATTCTATTCAATCCAAGATTTTTGTTCTATGAATGCTGCCAAACCATATATTAATCTTGATTTATGAAAATATTAACATTGTTGATTTAACCCAAAAATATCTTTTATTATTCTCTTATCTTCTTATCAATATTACATGTTTATTTATTTTCATTTTATCATTCACCGATATTCCTAAATTGTATATTCTTTTATAACAGGAAATCCTTCTATTTCTATTCTATCTTCATTACATTTTAATATCATTCTTCCTCTTTTCTTTTTATTTACCTTTATTCCATTTAATTCTCTCCATCTCTCTATTTTTTTAAATACATTTAATAATTGATTTATTCCTTCATATTATATACATAAATCATCAGCATAAGCTGATATTTCATATGAATTTTGATTTAACTTTAATTAAATCATTTATATATAAATTGAATAACATAGGAAAAATTAAATTCCTTGAAATACTCCATTATTCACATTAATACATATATAATTATTAAAAATTTTTAATTTTACTTTTGAATATAATAATTTTATACTTCTTATTATAGCTTTCGAAAATTAATTTTTTTAATAAAAAAATGTTAGTTAGTTAGTTAGTTAGTTTTTAATAAAAAAATGAAGACAGAGGGATTTGAACCCCCAACCTCTTGATCTGGAGTCAAATACGCTACCGTTGCGCCATGCCTTCAAGTTAATAACAAATCTTTTCTTATCAATATATTATAAAATATCTCATGATTAATGTCTTTAATAAAATCATTCATTTATTTGTGTTTATTAAAAATACTCAAAATAGAAAAATATATTATTTCGGTGGATTAATTCACAAAAAGATAATAAAAATAAATTCAAAGGTTAATCTAAAAAGTAAAAACTCAAAAAAAAAAATGATTTTAACAATCAACACTTTAATGCTTTTTTAAATAAAAAATTAAAATATGTAATTATTTATAAAAGTTTAGTATTAATTAATAAATTTAGATTATAATTTTAAATATCTTATTATTTTTAATAAACTTATGAAAAAATAATAAAATAATAAAAATAATTTTTTGAGCAAATATTATAATTCAAAATTATTATTTAATTTAAGTATTTTATTTATTAAGTTTAGTTTATATCAAATTTTTTTATATGATTAAAGAGATTAAAACTAGGATTAAAAATATAAATTTTTTAAATTAATTCATACAAATTTCTAATTATATATTAACTTAGAAATAACTATTGATTATTTATTATTTAATTTCAATACATTTAATTTTTCATCTGGAATTTCTTCTTTTCCTTCAAATAAATTTTTACTTTTTTTATTTTCTCTAATTTGATATAATTTTTCATTATAACAATTATTGAAAATTATTTTTTCACAACTCAAATATTCTTTACAAAAGTTAATGCATAGATTTATTTTTTTTTTTAAAGTATTTTCAAAGTAAAAACAAAAATAATCAAAGATTTTTAAATTATGTAAATATATTTTTTTAGAGTTTATATTATTAATTATAGGATAATTTTTTTTTTTAATTCCATTAAATGATTCTAAAACAAAACAACTCTGATTAATATTTTTAAATTGATTAAAACTATTGTTATTATAACTAGAATTATTTATATCTTTTTTTTTGAAAATATTAATACTTTGATTATCATTATTTTTATTTAAATGATTTTCAACATTTAAAACTTTAAAAACTAAATTATAATAGAAAAAATTTCTTGTAAAAAACTCGACAATTACTTCAAAAATTATATTTAATAAAGAAATAATTCCTCCAAATTGAGATAAAATTTCATGTAATTTAATAAATTTTCTTTTATATTGTTCTGCATTATAAGGAGATAAACTTAAACTCATATATCCTAAAAAATTTGAATTATTTTCTTTTAGATTACTTGTAACAAAAGGCTTTTGATTTAAAATTACATTCTTATAACTTTTCTTGTTGGTAAAAATATATCCATCATCAGTGTTATAATTTGAAAAAATTAAAGAATAATTGTAAATTGTAGTATATAATAAAGGAAAAGTTGAACTAAATTGAATTCCAATGTGTTGAATAGGATATTTTCTATTATAATTTTGATAAGAAAGATTTTCAAAAAAAAAAGTTATTCTCGGAGGATTTAAAGTAAATTCATTTAATTTTTCTTTTTCAAAATTTAAATCACTTGTTACATTTACTATAATTTCTGAATAAAAAATAATTATTCCTTCAAAAACATTATTTAAATAAATAATATTATTATTTAAATCATGAAAACAATATAAAACTTTTTTATCTTCCTCTTGATTTGGATTACAAACTGAAAAATTTATATTGAATATTTCATTTATTTCATTCTTATAATAAAAAGATAAATTAAATTCTTTTCCAATTTTAAAGTTAGTTGTAAAAGCAATTTCTGTCAAATTAAAAGGAATTGAAGTATTTTCATGAATAGTATATAAATTAAAATTTAATGAGAAGTTGTTTCCATTCAACCATTCAAACAAAAAATAAAATGTTATTATTAATAGAATAATAAATAAAATTACTGTCATAATAAAACCAAATAATGTTTTTTTTCTTTCATTTCCAAAAGAAAAAAGTGTTGGATTTCTTGCTAATAAATCTAATTTATATATTAATCTATTTTGATGCATTTTTTATTTTTATATTTACTTAAATAATTTTTAATTTCTGTTTGAATTTTATTATATTAAAATTTGATTAATTTCTCTTAAAAAATTAATTTTTTTAAGTTATTAAAATTCAATTTGATTAATCAATTAATTTAAAAAGAGTCAATAACTTTTCACTTAAAATCAAATTATTTTTTATTATTAGTTCTTTTATAGTTTTTAAATAAAAATTAAAGAAACAATTTTTTAAAAAGAAATACTTTCATTTGAAAACTTGGTAAAAATACTTATTCATAATAATTAAATATTAAATTTGAAATTATAAAAATGAATGAATCAAACGAAAAAAACATTTATTCTCCATTAGAATTTAGATTTAAAATTAAAGCACATGAAGATATAATAACTTCAATTTCAATTTTTCCAAATTCTGGAAATATAATTTCAGTAGGTTATCAAAATGATAAATCAATAAAAATTTGGGACCCAAATTTTAATGTTCTTCAAATAATAGAAAATGCTCATAATACAGGTATAAGTGATGTAAGTATTAAAGATGAAAACAATTTTGCAACATCTTGTTGGGAAGAAGAAATAAAAATATGGTATAAGGAAAATAATAATAGTAATGATAAAAATAATGAAGAAAATAAAAATAATTTTATATTAAAAGAAACAATTAATTCAGGTAATAATAATAATTGGATTGCAAAAATAATATATGATTGTTCTGGGAAAATAATATCATGTGGTAAAGATAAAACAATAAAAATTTGGGAAAGAAATAATAAAGAGAATAAATATGAAAAAGTAACAATTTTAACACATTCAGATATTTTATATTCATTATTATTATTAAATGATAAAAATCTTTTAATTACTTCTGGTATAGATGGAACAAGATTTTGGAATTTTCTTAATTTTAATTTTATTGTTTTATTAGATGCTATAAGTTGGGCAAATCATTCTTTACAAAGAATAAATGAAGATAAAATTATTGTTGGAGGAAAAAAAGATCATTTAATGAAAATTATTTCTGTAAAAGAAAAAGCAATTATTTGTACTATTGATAATTCTTTTGATTGTTATGGTATTTGTGTAATTAATGAGAAAAATATTTTTCTAACTGTTGGTCAAAGTCATAATATTAGAATTTATGATTCGATAAATTTTACATTTATTAAAGAAATTGAAAATGCTCATTCTAATGAAATTTGCGGAATTGAAAGAATGAATAATACAATAATTGTTTCTTTTTCTTATGATAAACACTTTTGTATTTGGAGTATTGAATAAATGATTTTTATTTTTAAATTCTTAAATTTTGTTTATTTTGATTTGTAATTTTTTTTTATTGTTTAAAAAAATTAATATGAATAATTTTGATTTTTATTTAAATTTTTACTTATCAAATCTATTATTTAAACTAATAAAAATGGATTAAAAAATAAAGAAAAAGGTTAATAAAAGATTTATTAATTAAAATATATATATATCAAAAAATAAATTTGAAAATCCAAAATAAATTATTTTGAACTTGAACTTCATGTTAATTATTTTTATTTTTTTTAAAAAGATTTTAATAAAATATTCATTATTAAAATCTGAATTCAATTATACATTATAATGGGAATTAATTCATTAATATAATAAATATTTTTCTCATAATTATTGCAATTTTACTTTTTTCAATTAAAAAACAAATAAAACATTCTTTTTTTATTATCAAAAAAAAATTCAAGTAAATTGAAACAGAAAAAAATTAATAAACATTGCAATCCATATATATCCTAAAAATAAAATTATTATAGCAGTTGAAGAATTTTCTATAATTTCAAGAAGATCCATTATCATTGATATTATTTTATTTTATTATAATTCAGAAATATTTATTTAAAAACTTCAATATTCAAAAAATAAATAAAAGAATATTGATTTGAAAAAATAATAAAATAATATTAAAACCGATGTAGTAATATAAATCAGAAAAATATAATAATTAAAAAAGAAAGATATTTATTTTTAAAATAATCAAAAATTTCCTTTATTACTTTTAATAATATTTAAATCTTAAATGTTTCTTTTTGATTTTTTTAAATTAGAAATTAAACAAAGAAGAGGAAAAATAATTATTGAAAATTTCCTTTTATATACAATGAATTTTTTATTTTTTGAAAAATTATACATTTTTATATATTTAATTTTAACGACTTATGGATAAATTGAGAAAAAATTTATTGAAAAGAGTGAAACAAAAAAAATTTTCCTATTTTCATTTTTAAAACTTTATTAAAAATGTTTTTTATAAGATATAAAAAGAATAAAGGGCATTTTGAAAAATAAAACTTAATTTTCTTGTCATTAATTTAAAAATTTGATAATTAAAAGTTATATTAATTTTTTAAGTCAATTAATAAAAAAAAACCTGAATTTAATATTTATTTTATAAATCAAAAAAAATTGCAATGTAAGCATTTTCTAAAATAATAAAACTAAAACAAATAAAACAAAAACCTGAAAATAATATCCACTACTAACAGCAACAGTAACCATTCCAGAAAATTCATTTTCATCTTTTTTCTCTATATATTTAAGCATATAATAAAATTTATGATTTTGATTATTACCATCAGCGTGTAGAAATTTATGAGGAACAATACATCTAACTAATTTTGAGGTAAATGTACATAATTCGGTATTGGAATTGTATAAAAAGATTTGATGAGTTGAATTTGTTAAATAAATAGAATTGAAATTACCAGTTGTTATAGTTTCAGTAAAATAAAAATAAATTTTCCCAGTATCCACATCATTAAAATTAATATCTTGATATGGAGGAGTTAAAAAGTTATCTATCTCCAGAGCTGTAAATATATATTCCATTTGTAATATGACAACTGTTAAATAAATTAATATCTTCATTTTTTTAATTATTTTGTGTTAATATTTGTTATTTTTTAATAATTTGTTTAAATTAATATTTAAAATATTCCTATAATTAATAATGATTGAGTTTAATTATAGAGTTAATTTAAAAGTAAGAGATTCAAACAATATTTTTATAGTTACTTTTAAATACAAAAAAATTAATTAAAGTTTAATTATATAATAAAGACATTTATTTTTATTGTGATTTTGATAAGCTTATTTCAACCTAATTTTTTTTTTATATGTAAAAAGATAAAGTTTAGAATTCATTAAAAATATTTCTAATATATTTATGATAAAAAAAATGAAAGAAATATTAAACAAGGGAAGAATAATTTTAAAAACAAATTTAATATTGATTTATTTGATACTTCAATACTTCTTTTACTTTTGATATTAATTCTAAAAAATATTTTCTATTGAAAGATATAAAATAATAGTAAATGAATTTTATTTATGTTAAAATGAAATATAATTATTGTTAATTAATTATTTTACTTATATAAAATATATGAGATTAATTGATTTTTTTTTCTATCTTTAATTATAAATATCTGGAATTTAGAAAATAATTTCTATTTAATTATCATTAGATATTATTTTTCATACTTCTTTTTAATATTTTATTTCTCTTTACTTCTACTTCTTTCTCTTTTTTTATTTTTTTTATTTTTTATTTCCTCTTTATTATCACTAATTTTTTTCATCCACTTAGGAAATTCAATAAGCTCTTTTTCCAAAAATAAAATAATTTCCTTTAAAACAATATTTTTTAAATCATCAATTAATGTAATAGCAAAACCTTTTTGACCCATTCTTCCAGTTCTTCCAATTCTATGAATATAATCTTCTTTGTTTTTTGGAATATCATAATTTATAATTAAATCAACATTAATAAAGTCTAAACCTCTTCCTACAATATCTGTTGCTATTAATATATTAAATTTTTCATTTTTAAAATTCTCTAAAGTTTTTTTCCTCTCATTTTGATTTTTATTTCCTGTAAGAATATCTATTTTAAAACTATTCTTCTCAGATAAAAATGTATATAAATTTTCAGCATTGATTTTAGTATCTGTAAAAATAATTATTTTACTTTTAAAAATATTATCATTTAAAATTTCTATAATTTTTTTATTTTTTTCTTCTTTGTTTATTTTAATAAATTCTTGTTTAATTAAATTTTTTTCTTGTTGTTCTTTTGGTTCAATGAAATAATAATCATTCATATATTTCCTAATAATGTTTTTAATTTCTTGAGAATAAGTAGCACTAAACATAAAATTAATTCTTTTACTTTTTTCAACTAAATCAAAATCAAAAATAATAGAATTTAACTGTTTTTCAAATCCAATATCTAATAATTTATCAGCTTCATCTAAAACAAAAAAATTAACATATTTTAAACTAATAATCCCAATTTTTAAATAATCAATTAATCTTCCATATGTAGAAATCAAAATATCACATCCTTTACTTAAAGATAATATTTGTAAATTATAATCTATACCTCCATAAATTTTAACAGAATTTATTCCTGTTTTATAACATAATTTTCTACATTCTTTATTAACTTGTTCAACTAATTCTCTTGTTGGTAATAAAATTAAAGTTAAAGGATAAACTGTTGTTAATTTGTTTTCTTTTTGTTGTGGAGGACCATTTTTTATATAATAATTGATTATTGGAATTAAATATGATATTGTTTTTCCTGTTCCTGTTTCTGAACATACAATTATATCTTTTTTTTTATTTGATAAATTTATTATTATGTTTTGAATTGGAGATAAATATTCAAATTTTAAAAGAGAAATATTTTTAAGTAATCTATTTGATAAAGATGTTATTTCAGAAAATTCCTTTAATTGGGGAATATCATCTATTTCTTTTTTAATATTTTTAACTTGAGATATGTAAGTTATTTTATATTTTCTGTTAATTATTTTTGAGAGGTTTACTATTATTTTTTTTTTTGAATAATATAAATTTTATAATTTACTTTGTTTTTGAGTTAAAAGATTTAAATGTTCTTTTATTAGCATTTTATCTTCTTTCAACATTTCATCTTTATCATATTTTCTATTTCCTCTACAATACCAAATATTTTTTTCCATTTATAAAAATGATAAATAAATAAAATTATCATAAAATAAATAACATTTTTAAAAAATAAACTTTTATAAAAATGGGAAATTATTTTTTAATTATAATAATATAAAAAAATAATAATATGATTAGAAGAGGAATTAACTAACGTATAATTAAATAAATTTTGAATAAATTATTCTATAATATAAAAAATGGAAATACAAATATTTCATTCAAATAGAGAAAAAAGTAATTATGAAGTTTTAACCAAATTTAAAAAATATCTTCAATTTTTTCATCAAAAATATTATTTTATTGTATTTATATATATATATTTTTTATAATAAAACAAAAATTAATTTTATTATAAAAAATAATTCAAATATTTTTTAATATAATTATATAATAAACATCACTTCAAATAAAAAATAAAAAGCCAATAAAATGAAATTAAAGCAATTACTAATTATTTCTCTTTTTCTTCAAATATTATCTCAAAAGAGTTTTTTTTCAATATTTAATAATTTTAAAAGAAAAAACTCAAACAAATGTGTAAAATATACATGTAAAGATGACGAAGCATATTGTGCACAAACAACAGGAAAAGAATTAAAAGTTTCCTTAAGTCCAATATGCAATTCAAAAACAGAATTTTGTGAAATTGGCGATGATCCAAATATAATATTTTATTCTAAAAAAGAAGTAAAAGCAAAATGTGAAAAAATAAAAATAAAAACAAATATAATAAGATATCCAGGTGAAGATTGTAATGAAAATTCAGAATGTTCTTCAAATATATGTGATAATAATATTTGTTCAGGTAAAAAATTACATGATAAATGCAATGACACAAAAGAATGTTTGGTTAATTTATTTTGTTCAAAAAAAACTAATAGATGTGAATATCAAAGAGATATTTATGGTTCTTGTGATAATTCATATGAATGTAAAAATAATTTATTATGTTATAATGGTTTATGTGAAGATGTTCTTTTTAAATTTGATATTGGAACTAAAATTAATGAAGAATCGATTTCTCCTAATTATTATTGTAAATATGGTATTTCTGTTGATGGAATTTGTGCTAAAACAAAGTATTTAAAACAATCTTTAGTTGAAAATAATTTTATTAAATGTAATTCAAATTCTGATTGTCAATATAGATTATTTCCTGAATATTTAGGAATCACTGAAAAAAAATGTGAATGTGGTTATAATAGTGAAGGAGATAGTTATTGTCCTATGGATATTCATTCTAATGAAATAGGATGGGAAAATTATTATAAAATTATGAAACTTAAAATTTCAAATGATTGCCATTCTTATTCAAGATTTAAATGTTATAAAAATGATATTCAATTTTTACAAATGTTAAAAGAAATTGAAGATGAATTAAAAATGGGACATAGATATTATAATTCTGTTGATTGTGCCAAAAAAGTTTTTAATGATATAAATAACATTTGAAGACCTATTATTTGAATATATTTTAAAGGGATTTCAATATATAATTCTTGATTTTATATATATTTTTTTAAATAATATATTTTAATAAAGTAGTTTTTATAAAAACAAATATATATTTATATAAATTTTTATATTTTATATCTAATATGATTCAAGCTCTTTAATAAATTATTAAAAAAATTTTTTTTTAACATTTTGTTATTCACGATATCAATAAAGAAATTCAATGAAAAGAATGAGACATTAAAAAAATCTAAAAATTTTAATTGAAAATCTTAAATTAAAAAAAAACAACAAATTTTTTACATGATAAAATATATAAATAATATTATTATTTATTAATAAAATAAGGATTATTAATTTTAAAATTAAAGTTCATTATTTTTCTAAATGTATAAAAAAATTAAACAATATATACCAATTTCTAGCAATATAACAATTATTTGATTTAAATAATATAATTGGTTCTGATTTCGAGTTTTCATTTAAGAAAAAATTATTTACTCTTTTAAAAAAATCCATAGTATTATCATTTAATTCATATTGAATAAAAAAATGATTAAATTTTGCATTTTTTGTAGTTTTAAATTGAGAACAAGATTTAATTGAATTTATAGGCAAAATTCCTAAAGGAGGATGAACTCTAAGATAAGATTCATATGAATGAAAAATAAAAAAATTATCTTTAGTTGCAATACAAAATCTTTCGACTGTTCTTTCTAAACTTTTTTTTTCTGGAATATTTATTAATTTCAATAAATTTGACTTATATATTATTGCTATTGGATTATTTACTTCTTTTAAATTTGGAAACATTTCAAACATATTTGAAACTAAAGAAGTTATTTGATCATTTTCTTTTTTCTTTTTTAATTTTTTTATTTCTTTTTCTTCTTTTTGGTTTAATATTTTTTCTTCATTTTTATTTTCTATATTATTATTAGAAAAACTAATTTCTTCTGTTTTATTTATATCAAAATTTATTGATTTACATTCAGTATTATCTTTTTTTATGTCTTTGGGATTATTATCTTCTTTATTAAATTTGTTTTCTTTGAATTTGTTTTTTATTTTTTTATTATTTTCTATATAATCATTATTCTTATTATTTGAAGTCTTTAATTTATCTTTCTTTTCACAATTTTGTTCAAAACTATTCAAAGTTTTTATTTTAGAATCATTATATAAAGTACTATTGTTATTTTCAATTTTAAAATCATCATTTTTAATCATGTTTTCAGGTATTGTAATAAAGTTATCTGATTCGTTTTTAAGTGAAGTTTGTGAAAATTTAGGAATAAATTTTAATTCAACAACACTAGTTTTTTCTGTTCTTATATCATTTGAAAAAATATTGAAATTTATAGTATTTTCTTCCTTAAGATTATTATTATTATAATCTTCATAATTATAATTAAAAATTACAGTACCAATATTATTATGAATATTTAAATTATTATGTTTATCAATATCTTCTTCTCTTTCTGAAGGAAGAGTTGTTGCTTTACAACACAGTTTAAAGTTTTGATTCTTATCTTTGTTTTCATTTATTTTTATATTTTCAATTTTAGTAGAGTTAACTCCCATATAAATAATTTAAAAGAAATTTAAAATAACTATTATTTTTTTTACAATAATAGAAAATTGTTTGATTTTTAAATTAATATTTTTTTTAAATTATTTTTAATAATATTTATTTAACAATCAATTAAAGTTATAAAAGAGTATTAATTTTTCTTTATTTCATTGAAAGATTAAAAATTATTTTATTGTAAATAAAATATAATCTATCGAAGAAATAATTATTATAAATTAAAATTTTCTTAATGTTCTATTTTAAATTAAATAAATTAAAAGGAAGTAATTTATTTATATAATTTTCAATTAGAGAATCATAAATTAAATAATTTAATAGAAAAAAATAAAATTATTGAAAAAATGAGTCATAAGATTTCTTTTTCATATTGTTTCGACGATGAATTAGAAAGAGTTTATGAATATTTTAAAAATTTTTATTATTTCACAGAAATAACCATGAATTCAATGATATCAAAAGCAAAAAAAATAAAAGGAGATTCTTTTGATGAAGAAGGGGCTATTATGGAATTAATATTAAAAAATAATAATATGAAATTAAATGTTACTGTTGAAAATGTAAGGTCAAGTCCATTATTTAAATCTTATGAACATCAAGTAAATTTCTTTGATAAAATTCAAAGAGAAATTCATTTTGAATTTCAATTTTATTGGGATTCATGTGAAAAAAAAACAATATTTTTTTTTGTGTATAATTTTAATGAAGAATTATTTTCTCCTATTAAAGATTTATTTTCTGATAAGGAAAAAGAAAATATTTGTAGAAAAATTGAAGAATGTTTAAAACTTAATTTTAATGGATTAGAATTTTCAAAAGGAATTTTTATTAATGATTCTATAGAAAAAGTTTGGAACTTTATTAATAATTGGCAAAATATAAATGAAATTCTTTTAAAGAAATTTAAACTTATAACTGAAATAAAAGGTAATTTTGAAAAATTAAATTCATTGATTAATGTATTTAATATAGATAAAAAATATTTATATTGTTCATTAATTCTGAAAAAAATATTTATGAGCGAAAATAAAATAGAATTATATTTTTATAATATAGAAAAAAAAAATGTATCTTTACCTAATTTATCTATTAACATTAGCTTTACCAAAATGTCAAAAGATAAGAGTTTTATGGAAATATTAATTAACCCAAATCAACATTTATCTTTTGATGTTAAAAATTTATTATCAAAATCTTTTCAAAAGATTATGGCTCAAATAAAAGACGTATTTTCACCAAAGAAAAAAAACCATTGTTGATATCTCATTTATTAAATTTGAAAATAATGAAATTATAGATTGAAATTTTCAATTTCAAGACTTAAATAGTAGAATTTAATATATGGAATCTGTGGATTTATAGAGTAGTGTTGTATTTATAATATTAAGAAAAATTGATAAAATAGTTTAATAATTTTTTATTATATTATTTTATAAATATTTTAAATATTAAATAAATGGAAGCTACTTTAAAATTTTATGATGATAAAAAAAAAATAATATTACCTGATGAATATGAAAATTTTTTAAATAAATTATCTCAAATATTACAAATACAAAAGGAAATGATAAATAATCTTCAAATATTTTACAAAGATGATGAAGGTGATAAAATCCTAATTAAATCTTTTTTAGATTATAATCAATTTTTAATTCAATTAAAAGAAAATCAAGTTTCTATTCTAGAAATTCAATTAGAAAAAGAAGAAGATAATGAATTAAAGGAAAGAATAATGGAAAGTTTTACAAAATTTACAATAGGAGAAGACATCATAAATCCCAGTTTAATTAATAATTATTCCCAAAATGTTGAAAATAATAATAATAATAATAATAAAATTGATAAGCCTGTAATAAATAATATTGAAAAGGGAAAAATAAATATTCAAAATAATTCTGAGAATAAAATACAGGAAAACAAACCTCAATTAATCCAACCACTTCCAATTGTAAATCAAAATAATATTATTTCCCAAAATATAAATAATTCCAATAATCAAAATATAAATTCAAATAATATAAATAATAATAATAATTTTAATAATCAAAATTATTATCAAATTCAACAAAACCAAAATAATATAAATAATATAAATAGTATAAATAATAACAAAGTAATATTTAATATTTCTTGTACAATATGTGGTAAACATCCATTACAATCAATAATATATAAATGTCAGGAATGTAGTATTATTTTTTGTGAAGAATGTGAAATAATTCATGGGCCAATTCATCCTCATGCTTTCCTCAAAATAAGAACAAATGAACAACTTAATAAATGGAATAAAACAAGTTCTCACGGAGAATCTAAAATTGGTCAAGTTTTTGGAGATGTTAAACAACAATTTATGGGAGGATTAAAAAAAGTAAGTAATTATTTTAATAAAGAGCATAAAACTAATAATCAAAATATTAATTATCAGAATAATAATATGATTCAAAATAATCAAATTTTTTATAATCCTAATCAAAATATAAATCAAATATCAATTAATAATCAGAATAATTCTAGTAATTTCCAAAATTATCAAAATTTTCAAAATAATAATTTATATAATCAAAATTCTAACTATCCCTCAATTAATAATAATGTTCAATTTCAAAATATGCCTAATAACAATATTAAAAATCTAATTCAAATGGCAAGGAATTCTTTTGATTTACGTAATATTAGTGATCAACAATTAGAAATTGCTTTAAAAAAAACAAATGGAAATATTGAATTAGCAGTGATTGAATTAACTAATAATTTGAAATAAATGTAATGAATAGTCTAAATTAATATATTTTAAAAAAAATAAATATTAGATAATTATAAAAAAAAGTTCAAACTTGTTTAGAAATTTTTTTAATTAAAATATAAAAAAAACAATAAAAATAAAAAAACATTGATTAGAATTAATAAAGATAATACCAAAAATTTATTATATGATTATTACATATAATATATCCTATAGTATCAGTAAGAGCAATTTAATTATCCTCTAATTTATAATAAATACTAAATATATCTATTAATTTATATTTAAATATTATAATGATTAAGAAATCACTTATTTTTTTCAATATTAATTGAATTAAATTTTGTTTTTGAGAATTCTTTTTTATTCTTTATCTCTTTTAAAGAAATTTAAAAATATTGATTATATGAATTATTATTTGAGTTAAAAAATTATAAAAAGTTATAATTTAATTATTATTTGTCTAAATTTTCCGCCAAACACAAATATTAAAATTAAATAAATCAAAGAAATAAAATATATTAAATGCTCAAAAACAAAGATATAAACGATAATAATAAGAAATTAGAAAAAATATTTAATCAATATAAAATAAATTTAATTCCAGAAGTTGATTCAATTACAATTTTAGTTCAAAATTCTAATTATATATATGAATCTAATTTCAATTTAGAATTTCTACATAAATATAAATTATTAATTTCAAGTTTGTCAATTAAGGAACTGATTGATTTTATATCTGGTTTAATTGATCAAAAAAATATTAAAATAGAAGATAATGTTAATGATTTAAAATTGATTTTAATTTCTACATTATATAATCATCCAAATGTTGAATTATTTTTATCACAAAAAAAAAATTTATCTCAAGAAGTAAATATAATTGAATTAACAAATGAAATAGAATATTTAAAAGAAGAAAATAAATCAATAAAAGAGAATTTCAAAAATGAATTTGATATATTAAATAAAAAAATTGAATTTATCCTTAAAGAAAATAATGAAATTAAACAAATACTGAAGAAAAAAACTGAACAATTTGAAAAAGAAATTAATAAAAATAAAGAAGAAATAAAATCATTAAAAAATGTTATAATTAATAAATTAAAGGTAATTGAAAATTCAAATAAAAATGAAAAAAAAGATAAACAATTAGAAAACAATAATTTCCAAACCACAAATTTTAATTTAACTAAAATTAAATCTTTTAAAACTCATAATGATACTATTAATTCAATTTCATGTTTTCCTTCAGGAAATATTATATCGGTTTCTAATGATTGCTCAATTAAAATTTATGATATTAATTTATATCTTTTACAAGATATTAAAAATGCTCATGACAAAGGTATTAATTATGTAGATATAAAAGATGAAAATAATTTTATCACATGTTCTTCTGATGGAAATATTCACACTTGGATTAAAAAAGAAAATAATTTTACAATGGATAAAATTATTAAACATGCTCATGATAATATAATAACAAAAGCTATATATTATCAAAAAAAAATAATTTCATGTTCTTGGGATAAAATAATTAAAATATGGGAAATTAAAAATAAGAATTATCAAAATATTAAAAGCTTAATAAATTCAGAATGGGTTTCAACAATATTATTATTAGAAGATAAAAATATATTAGTGTCTGCTGGATTTGATGGAACTAAATTTTGGGATTTAAATAATTATACTTTATTAAATTATTTTTCAAAAACTTATTGTGGATGGTTTAATGAATTATGTAGAATTGATGAAGATAAAATTATTGTAAAAGGAAAAAATACATTAGAATTAAAAGTAATATCAATTAAAGAAAAAACAATAATTAAAGAAATTAATTTAGAATTTGAATGTTATGGAATTAATACTATTAAAAATAATGGAATATTTTTAATTGGAGGGAAAAGTAAAAATATTAAAGTTTATAGAATAGATAATTATGATTGTATTCAAATAATTAAAGGTGCACATCATAATGATATTAATGGTTTTACAGAATTAACAGATAGAAAAATTATATCATATGGAGATAATAATGAAATTAATATTTGGCAGTTTTAATTAATTTAAAAACAATGAATAATCAATATTGAAAAAAATATAGTGATCTTGACTTTATTTCTTATATATTCAAAGAAAAAGATATATAAATATATAAATAATGTTTTGAATTTCAAAAATATTGAAATATTACCAAAAAAAAAAATATATTTGAAGAAAAAAGGATATAAGAGGATTAAAACCTTCACTATTTAAAAAAATTCAACTTTTAACTCAAATAAATAATTATATTATTTGAAATGGAGTTATTTTAAACAATTAAAATAAATCAAATAATTTTTATTTTAAATTTTTTTCTTTTTTCTTATATACTATTATTTAATTCCTAAATAAAAATAAAAAATTCAATCAAAGCAAAAAATCAATTTTTGATTATATTAATAAATGTAAAAAATCACATAAATAAATGACACAAAAACAATTATCAACAATTATTAATTTTTTATATTTTCTAAAATTGTGATATCATATTCATTTATTAGTGACAAAGCAAATTGATTTACATTTATTTGAATAAGGAATAAAGAACTGAAAGAAAACAAATTATAATCTTTTATTTTTTTAATATATTCAAAATTATTTCTATTTTCTTTAATATCATACAAAGTCAAAGTTCCATTTTCAGTTTGAGAAAAGAAAGTTTTATTTCTTAATTTACTAATTAAAACAACATTATTTTCAACTTTAATTTCATTAATTTTTTGAAGAAAATTAACATCATAAATACTTATAGAATATTCTTCACATATAAGAAATTTATTATCAATTTGACATATTACATTAAAATTATTTATTGGTTTTGTCAAATGTATTTTTTTATAAATAAAAAATTCATTCTCACTCAAAAAAGACAAATCAGAATAATAAAGAAGAAGTTTACATTCCATTTTGTCATTTATTATTTCAAAAATTGAATAAATTCTTTCTTTTATGAAATCAAGAATACATTCACATTGATATAAATTTACATTTTTATTTTTTACCCAAATTCTCATTGTTAGATCTTTTGAACAAGAAATAATTTTTCCTGAATTTAATTCAACAGCAAATGAGACTGTTGATTTATGTCCATATAAAGTTTGTATAACGTTAAAATTTTTATTTTCTTTTAATTCTGTTATTTTAAGTGTTTTATCACAAGAACATGATAAAATATTTTCATTCTTTAACTGAGTTATGAATGTCACATATTTATCATGAACAATTATATTATATTCAATTTCTAAATTTTCAGAATTAAATATTTTAATTGAATGATCAAATGAACAGGAAGCAAATCTATTATTTGTTATAATACAAAGATAAGATACGTAATCTGAATGAACATTAATCTTTTTTTTTATTATTAAATTCTCCATATTATACAATTAAAACAAAATTTATAAATAATGATTTTTTATTTGAATAATTTTTAAAAGAATATTTTTTAATGATTAATTTTTGTATAAAATTAATGAGATTTCAGTTATTAAAAGATATTTATAATGAATTATAGAGTGATATTATATAATCTAATTGAGATAAATTGGAGTATTTTTGAAATATTAATGTTTTTATTATTG
>JAEEGK010014431.1_pt1 | contig 17656 bp, 12 predicted proteins | sample 8958771 | NCBI WGS metagenome assembly JAEEGK01 (sample SAMN16246547, study PRJNA631951) | gut metagenome | biome: gut microbiome; feature: rumen; material: SC-attached | host: Bos | place: Iran: Karaj | collected 2018-10
CCCCGCACCGAGGATCCCGACGAAATCCCGCGACAGATGGAAGTGGGCCTGCCCGATGACGCTCGGCCTCGCACACTCACGATTACCGACCGTCGCCAGGCCATCCGCACCGCCTGCCAATTGGCTCAACCAGGCAATGTGGTGCTCATCGCCGGCAAGGGGCACGAGGACTATCAGGAAATCATGGGAGTGAAGCACCACTTCGATGACCGTGAGCAAGTGCTTGAGGTGTTTGCTGCCGAAGAAGCTACAGTTTGATTATTAACCACATCATTGTTAGGACATGTTATATCATCTTTTTCATTACCTCGAACAGTATCACCATGTGAGTGGTGCCCGCCTGTTTGAATACATCACGTTCCGATCAGGCTTCGCCTTCATCTTGTCGTTGTTTATCGGCATCGTGATTGGTCGCCGCATCATCTTCAAGCTCAAGGAGCGTCAGATGTGCGACAAGGAGCGTGAAGAGAAGTTGGGCGGCAACTCGGCCAAGCAGGGAACGCCCACGATGGGAGGTATTATCATCATCATCTCGATTTTGATCCCTTGCCTGTTGCTGGGCAAACTCAACAACGTTTACATGCTGTTGATGATCGTATCGACAATCTGGTGCGGTGCATTGGGCTTTGCCGATGACTACATCAAGGTCTTTCATCACAACAAGGAAGGACTCAAGGGCAAGTTCAAGATTGTGGGCCAGGTGGGTCTGGGCATCATCGTAGGACTGACCATGTATCTGAGCCCTGCCATCGTGATGAACGAGAACGTCCATGTGACCAACCGCAACGAGACCCCCGAACTGGTGGAGGTGCACAAGTCCCAGGCTGTCAAGGCCACCAAGACCACGTTGCCCTTTGTCAAGAACCACAACTTCGACTATGCCTACTTCACGGGTTGGATGGGCAAGTACAAGCAGTTGGGTGGCTGGATTCTGTTCATTCTGGTGACCATTTTTGTCATCACTGCCGTGAGCAATGGCGCTAACCTGACCGATGGTGTGGACGGCTTGGCTACAGGAACCTCGGCGATTATAGGCGTCGCGCTAGCCATCATGTGCTATCTGGGCGGTAACGTGATCTATTCATCCTACCTGAATATCATGTATATCCCGGATAGCAGTGAACTGGTAGTGTATGCGGCGGCATTCATCGGAGCGACAATCGGTTTCCTGTGGTACAACTCCTTCCCGGCCCAGGTGTTCATGGGCGACACGGGCAGTCTGTGCCTGGGCGGCATCATCGCCGTGTTTGCCGTGCTCATCCGCAAGGAGTGGCTCATTCCCCTGTTGTGCGGCATCTTCCTCATCGAGGAGCTGTCGGTCATCATGCAGGTGTGGTATGTCAAGCGTCACAAGGGCCAGAACATGCGCCTGTTCAAAATGACTCCGCTGCATCACCACTTCACAGCCGACCCCGAGAAACTGACCTGGGATTACAAGATCAAGACCCCTGATCACCGCATCCCCGAGGCCAAAATCGTGATGCGCTTCTTCCTGGTGAGCATCCTGCTGGCAGCCTTGACGTTTGTGACGCTGAAAATCCGATAATAATCCTCAATCGACTAATTGACAACGATATATATGGCAAAACGACTAGTAGTATTAGGCGGCGGTGAGAGCGGAGCGGGAGCTGCGGTGCTCGCCAAGGTAAAGGGCATGGACGTGTGGCTGAGCGACGCCGGCAACATCGGGCAGACCTATAAAGACCTGCTCGACAAGTATGACATCGCTTGGGAAGAGGGTGGACACACCCCCGAGAAAATCCTCAACGCCGACGAGATCGTAAAAAGCCCCGGCATCCCCGACACCGCTCCCATGGTGGCTCAGGCCATCGCAAAGGGCATTCCCATCGTGAGCGAAATCGAGTTTGCAGGTCGTTACACCGATGCCAAGATGGTGTGCATCACCGGTAGCAACGGCAAAACCACGACCACCAAACTTACTTACCATATCTTCAAGAAAGCGGGCCTGAACGTGGGTCTGGCAGGCAATGTGGGCCGCAGTCTGGCACTGCAGGTGGCCACCGAGCACCATGATGTGTATGTCATCGAGTTGAGCAGTTTCCAACTTGACAACATGTACGAGTTCAAGGCCAACGTCGCCGTGCTGCTCAACATCACGCCCGACCATCTGGACCGCTACGACTACAAGATGGAGAACTATGCCGCGGCCAAGTTCCGCATCACGCAGAACCAGACGGGCGACGACTCGTTCATCTTCTGGCACAACGACCCCATCATTGCCTCGCAGCTGCGCCAGCATCACCTGGAATCCAGGCTGCTGAGTTTCACGGGCGACGACGACAGCCGCCAGGCCGCTTGGGTGCACGACGGTGTGCTCAATTTCAACGTGAATGGTGACCGCTGGGACATCGCTCGTGACAACCTTGCCCTCAAGGGCCTGCACAACGTCTATAACACCATGGCGGCCGGTCTGTCGGCCCAGGTATTCGACATCCGCAAGGACGTCATCCGCGAGGCCCTGGCCGATTTTGAGGCCGTTCCTCACCGCTTGGAGTATGTCGATACCGTTGACGGCGTGCGCTACATCAACGACAGCAAGGCCACCAACGTCGATGCCTGCTGGTATGCCCTCGAGAGCGTCAACGAGCCGTGTGTGCTCATCCTGGGAGGTATTGACAAGGGCAATGACTACAGCCAGATTGAGCCGCTGGTCAAGGAAAAGGTGACCGCCATCGTGTGCCTGGGTGTGGATAATGCCAAGCTGCATGAATTCTTTGACGGCAAGGTGCCCGTGGTGACCGATGCCCGCAGCATGCCCGAGTGTATGGACAAGTGCCGCGAACTGGCCCATGAGGGACAGACCGTGCTGCTGTCGCCCTGTTGTGCCAGCTTTGACCTGTTCAACGGCATGGCCGACCGCGGCAACCAGTTCAAGGAGTGTGTCAAGAACATGAAAGCCCATCAGTAACCATTCTGTCTAATCACCGACTGATTTATGTCTCCTACCGAAAAGACTAACAGATATAACGAGATATCCCAGAAATACGGCGATCCGTGGATCTGGGGCATCTACATCATGCTGCTCATCATCTCCATTGTGGAGAGTTACAGCGCATCCAGCCGCGAGATTGCCGCGCAGGGCATCTATATGCCCATCATCAAGCAGTGCATCTTCTTGGGGCTTGGTGCTGCGTGTGTGGTGGGCCTCCAGCGGGTGGACTATAACAGGCCCGCATTCCTGTATGCGATGATTCCCGGCTTGGCCGTGATCACCGTCTTTAGTTTGGTGTACGTCATGTTCTTTGGCGAGGTCATCAACGGCGCTCGCCGCGCGATGACGATTGTGCCGGGCGTCACCCTGCAGCCCGCCGAGTTGGCCAAATTGTCGATAGTCACCATCCTGTCCTATATCTTCGCCAAGTCCCAAAAGAATCAGGACATCAGCACCAACGGCCTTGTTGGCGCGGCGCTGGTGGTGGCGCTCTACGGCGGCTTGATGATCAGGAGCGGTTTGACCAACACGCTGCTGCTGATTGCCATCAGCGGCTCGATGCTGCTCATCGGTGGCGCGAGGTTCAAGAAAATCGGCATCCTGATGGTCTTCTTCGGCATCATGTTCGGCTTTTTTGTCATCATCAAGAACAACAACGACAAGAAGGCTGAAATATTCAAGGATACACAAAAGGAAATGATGGCCACGACGGCTGTGGGCGATGTCGTTGTCCAGGAATTGCCGGCAGGCGGCTCAGATAGTAAATCCGAGGGGGACCGTTTAAGATCGGGCACCTGGAAGAACCGTGTTCGCGAGTGGCTGAACAGCGACTCGCTGGTATATCGTCCCATCACAGCCAAGAACCAGCAGGAGATGTTCTCGCGCATGGCACAGGCCAACGGCGGCATTGCCCGCTTTGGCGTGGGCAAGTCCAGGGAATGCAGCCGTCTGCCGCTGGCATTCAGTGACTATATCTACTCCATTATTGTCGAGGAGTGGGGCTTTGTGGGGGGCATATTTGTCATGCTGCTCTACCTGTCGCTGCTGGGACGAGCTGCGATGATTGTGCGGCGCAGCAAGCGCGTGCTGCCGTCGCTGCTGGTCATCGGAATGGCGTCGTTCATCACCTTCCAGGCCTTGTTCCACATGGCCATCAACGTGGGCGTGTTCCCCGTCTCGGGACAGCCTCTGCCGCTCATTTCCAAGGGTGGTACATCAATTATAGTGATTAGTGTCGCCTTTGGCGTGATGCTGAGCGTGAGCCGCACCATCGCCAACTACGGCAACAAGAAAAATAAAACGGAAGAGACTCCCATCATCGAGGGTCTCGATGCCGAAAACCCAACCGAAATACCTGCTAAAAATGTCTGGAGATAATCAACAAATCAATGTACTGGTAAGCGGTGGAGGAACCGGAGGTCACATTTTCCCGGCCCTGTCCATCGCCAACGAGGTGCGTCGCCGCTATCCCGCCGCCAGAATCCTGTTTGTCGGCGCCGAGGGACGCATGGAAATGGAAAAAGTGCCTGCTGCAGGTTACAACATCATCGGCCTGCCGGTGAGCGGTTTTGACCGCAAGCACCTGTTGCGCAACTTCAAGGTCATGGCCCGGTTGTTGAAGAGCATGCGCTTGGCCAAGAACATCCTCAAGGACTTCAAGCCTGCCATCGCCATCGGCGTGGGCGGCTATGCCAGCGGCCCCATGCTCAAGGAAGCCCAGAAACAAGGCATTCCCACCCTGTTGCAGGAACAGAACTCCTATGCCGGCGTGACCAATAAACTGTTGGCTGCCAAGGCCGACTGCATCTGCGTCGCCTATGAGGGCATGGAGCGCTTCTTCCCTCAGGACAAAATCGTGCTCACGGGCAATCCCGTCAGGCGCAACCTGCTGGAGTGCGGCGCATCGCCCGAACAGGCCCGCCAGGCCATGGGCATGGATCCCAACAAGAAGACGATCCTCATTATCGGCGGCAGCCTGGGCGCTCGCACCATCAACAACGCCATCATTGACGGCTTGGCCAAAATAGGTGAGGCCTACGATGTGCAGGTCATTTGGCAAACAGGTAAAATCTACGACCAGCAGTGCCGCGAGGCCCTGGATGCATCAGGAGTGAAAAACGTGGCGCAGATGGCCTTCATCAGCAATATGGACATGGCCTATCGCGCTGCCGACCTGGTCGTTTCACGCGCCGGGGCCAGTTCCATCTCCGAGCTGCAGCTGCTGGGCAAGGCGGCCATCCTGGTGCCCTCGCCCAACGTCGCCGAGGACCATCAGACCAAGAACGCCTTGGCCCTCTCGACCCGTGATGCGGCCATTCTGGTACCCGATGCCGATGCCTCGGCCCAACTGGTGGACACCATGCTTGCCACTGTGGCCGATGGCGAGAAAATCGCTACGCTGTCGGGCAATGTCTTGCAAATGGCACTGCGCGATGCCGCCGAGCACATCGTTGACGAGGTCGAGAAAATCATCGAGAAGAACAAAGCCTAAACCATTCAAATACTGGGAAAAATGAAAGAGTTTGATTCATTATATTTCGTGGGTGCCGGAGGCATTGGCATGGCAGCTCTGGAGCGTTATTTTCTGGCCCTGGGCAAGCGCATAGCCGGTTATGACCGCACCCCCAGCGACTTGACTGCCGCATTGCAGCAGGAGGGCGTCCATATCGACTTTGACGAGGACCCCGCCCTGATTCCCGACTACTGCCGTGACCCCGAGCGCACGCTGGTGGTCTATACCCCTGCCGTTCCCGACAGCCACAAGGGGCTGACCTATTTTCGCGAAAACGGCTTTGAGGTGCTCAAGCGCGCGGCGTTGCTGGGCGTGGTGACGGCCCACAGCAAGGGTTTGTGCTTCGCCGGCACCCATGGCAAGACCACGACGTCGAGCATGGCGGCCCACATCCTGCATGATAGCGGCATAGGCTGCAACGCCTTTTTGGGCGGCGTTTTGCGCAACTACGACAGCAATTTCCTGCTCTCGGCAACCAGTCCTTACTCGGTTATCGAGGCCGACGAGTTTGACCGCTCGTTCCACCACTTGCGTCCCTATATCGCCGTTGTGACATCGACCGATCCTGATCATCTGGACATCTACGGCACCGCCGAAAATTACCTCGAGAGCTTTGCCCATTTCACCGAGCTGATTCAGCCCGGCGGGGCACTCATCATCCATACTGGCCTCGCTCTCAAACCCCGTGTGCAAGAGGGCGTTAAAACCTATACCTATGGCCGCGATGCAGGCGATTTCCATGCCCAGGACATCCGCAAGGGTGACGGCGAAATCACCTTCAACCTGGTGACCCCTTGGGAGACGATAAATGACATCAGTCTGGGTGTGCCTGTCGATATCAATATTGAGAATTCCATTGCCGCCATGGCGGCTTGCAGGCTCATTGACGTTCCCGCCGACGCGATGCGCAAGGCCATGGCCACGTTCATGGGTCCCAAGCGCCGTTTTGAGTTCTGGCTCAAGGAACCGGGCAAGCAGGGTAGGGTGATGATTGACGACTATGCCCACCATCCAGGAGAGTTGACAGCCAGCATCAAGTCGGTGCGTGACCTGTATCCTGACCGCCGCCTGACGGTCATCTTCCAGCCGCACCTTTACACGCGCACGCGCGACTTCGCTCCAGGCTTTGCTGCAGCGCTTTCGCTGGCCGATGAGGTGATCCTGTTGCCCATCTATCCTGCCCGCGAGGAACCCATTCCTGGAGTGACCAGCGAAATGATACTGGAACAGGTCACCAGCACAAAAAAATGCATTTACTCGAAAGAAAATTTGATTAGGTCAATAGAATTGAGTAATTTTGACGTTTTATTGACAGCAGGTGCCGGCGATATCGCCAACTTGCTGCCTCAAATATGCTTTGAATTCAAGAAACAACGGCGTTGAAACGACTGATACAAAATAGCATTCTGCTCGTGCTCGCGACAGCTCTCGTCACTGGTATCCTGTGGGCGAAGGACAAGTCGCGGGGCGAGAAGTGTACCGGTATCGAAGTGCAGGTCATCAATGCCGACAGCACATCGTTTGTCACGCCTCAGGGTGTGCTCAACGACCTCAAGGGGCAAGGCATCAAGCTCGTTGGGAAGCGCATGGGCGACATCAATGCCTCGGAAATCGAGGAGGCCCTTCGTCTCTCGCCCTACCTGGAGAATGCCGACATCGTCAAGTGCCAGGACGGCAAGGTCCTCATTCGCGTGAGCCAGCTGGTTCCGGTGTTCAGGGTGTTTGACGGCGGTAGTTCCTACTATGTGAACCGCGCTGGCAAGCACATGTCGGCCACCAACTACTATCACAGCGATGTGCCGGTGGTGCAGGGACACTTCACCCGCAAGTTCCCGCCCACGCACCTGTTGCCGCTCATTGACTATGTTGAGAGTGATTCACTGTTGCACTCCCTGGTGACGATGTACATCTTGCGTGACACCAACAACATCATCCTCGTGCCCAGCATCAGCGGACATGTCGTCAACATCGGCAACGTCTCGGGGCTGGATAACAAGTTTGCTAAGCTCAAGCTGTTCTACCGCGAGGTGATGCCTCAGAGGGGTTGGAACACGTTCGACACCATTTCGGTCAAGTGGAACCATCAGGTGGTGGCTACCAGGAGGACCAAGGCCGTTCAACAGGTTATTGTTGACGCCCCCGACGATGACGAGCAGGCTCCTGACATCCAGACCATGACCATCGGCACCGCTGCCGATGTCAAGCGAGAACAGCAGGAAAAAGCTGCAAAGACCGACGCAGATGTCAAAAAAGAGGACGAAAAGAACCAAAAGAAGAGTAATTAAACGTAATAAAAACAATAAAACTAAAATATCGCTATCACTTTTATGGAAAAGAACCAGTACATTGTAGCACTTGAAATCGGAAGCTCTAAAATTGTTGGAGCCATTGCCGAGAAAACATCGGCAGGATACTTGAGTGTAAAGCACCTGCAGGAGGAGCGCCACCTCAACAGCGTGAGGTATGGCATCGTGCAGAATGTTGAGAATATCAAGAGCAGTGTGAATCGCATCCTCAAGAATCTCGAGGGTATGGTGGACGGACGCATCACCCAGGTGTATATGGGCGTGAGCGGCCGCTCGCTGCACAGCATCGTGAGTGAGGTGAACCGCAGTGTCGGCACTACCGAGCCCATCACCAAGGAGCTCATCGACCGCATCATCCACGACGCTACCAGCACCCCCATCCGCAACCACGACACGGTGGATATCGTCCCCAGGGCATACTACGTCGACAAGGTGGCGACCCCCAATCCCGTTGGCCAGTTCGGTTCATCGATCAAGATCAAGGTCAACCTCATCGTGGCCAAACCTTCACTCAAGCTCAACCTCAACCGCGTGATGAGCTTCGGTATTCCTGTTAAGGACTATATCGTTACCCCGCTGGCAGTGGCCGAGCAGGTTCTGAGTGAGAGCGACCGCGAGTTGGGTTGCATGCTTGTGGACATGGGTGCCGAGACCACTACGGTGACCATCTACAAGAACAAGGCGCTCATTTACCTGAGCACCCTTCCCCTGGGTGGACGCAACCTCACCCGTGACGTGATGAGCGGCCTGAGTGTGCTTGAGGAAACGGCCGAGAATGTCAAGAAGAACATCAACAACCCGCTTGATCCGGGCAACGTGAGCAATGTGGTCATTGAGGGTGTCAACGCACGTGATGCTGCCAACTACATCAGTGCCCGCACGGGTGAAATCATCGCCAACATCAACCAGCAACTGGCTGATGCCGGTATCTCATCCAGCGATATCCAGAGCATCGTCCTGATTGGCGGCAGCGCTCACCTGGGCGGCTTGCAGCAAAAGATGGAGGACACCATCAAGATCAAGGTGCGCAAGGGCCAGAACCCCATGGGCCTGAATATCCTCAATCCCGATATCAACCGCATGGAATACATCGAGGTCTTCTCGCTGCTGGCTAAGGCAGCCGAGATGATTGAGGACGGTGAGACCTGCATCGAGCTCAATAAGTATGCCGACGGTCCCACGTTCGAAGGACCTCAGCGCCCAGTAGGGAATGATTCTGAGCCCGAATATGAGCGTCCGGTCAAGAAGCAGGCTTCTCGTCCATCCAAACCTAGCCGCTGGGAAAAAATCAGGAAGCAGCTTTCTAACTTGATGTCAGAAGATGAACCTGGCGAGGATGACCAGTAATTCGCGTGTTACCAATCTTTAAAACAAAAAATTACGCTATATGAACGAGAATAATATCAAATTTGGTGGGAATAACCAGGGCTCACGCGAGCCTGGCCAGGACATCATGTCCACGCTGGATCAGAATTCTGGCTTCCAGGATAAAGAGAAAACCCGTACCATCATCAAGGTGATGGGTGTGGGCGGTGGCGGTAATAATGCCATCAACCACATGTACATGCAGAATATCGAGGGCGTGTCGTTTGTCGTATTGAACACCGACCGTCAGCAACTTAATGAATCTCCGGTGCCCAACCGTGTGCTGCTGGGCCCCAACACGACCCATGGCTTGGGAGCCGGTAATGTTCCTGATGTGGCACGCCGTGCCGCCGAGGAGAGCGAGGCCGAAATCGCCGCCCTGTTCGATGACGATACCAAGATGGTGTTCATCACCGCCGGTATGGGTGGCGGTACCGGTACCGGTGCCGCACCTGTCGTGGCACGCATTGCCCACGAGAAAGGCGTGCTCACCATCGGTATTGTGACCATTCCCTTCCTGTTCGAGGGACCCAAGAAGATTCTCAAGGCACTGGGTGGCGCTGATGAGATGGGCAAGTATGTAGATGCCCTGCTCATCATCAACAACCAGCGACTGACCGAAATTTACAAGGATCTTGATTTCACCAATGCCTTCGGTAAGGCCGATGATACGCTGACCATCGCTGCACGCAGCATCAGCGACCTGATTACTGTCAAGGGTAAGATCAACCTGGACTTCAACGATGTGAACACCACCCTGCGCAATGGTGGTGCCGCCATTATCAGTTCAGGTTACGGCACGGGCGAGCGCCGCGTGACTAGGGCTATCGAGGACGCCCTCGAGTCGCCGCTGCTCAAGAACCGTGACGTTTACGGCTCACAGAAGATCCTGATGAACTTCTACTACAATCCCAATAGTGAAGCGCCGCTGTTGATGGATGAGATGAACGAGATTCAGGAGTTCATGGCCAACTTCGACCAGGAGGTTGACGTGATCTGGGGTATGGCATTTGACAACACGCTCGAAGATCAAATCAAGGTGACCGTGCTGGCCTCTGGCTTTAACGTGTCGTTGGATAAGGAATCCCCCGTACCCACGGTGCAGTCTCCAAGGCGTGAGCCGGTTCATGCCGATCCCAAGATCACCGATGCCCAGCGTCTCAAAGATGAGTATGGTGACAAGGCTATCACCGACATGACACTCAGGCAGCTCAGCGCCCGTTATATTGTCCTCTCTCCTGAGGAGATGGATGATGACGACGTGATCGACATGATTGAGAAGACCCCGACTTTTGGCCGCAAGCCCGACTTCCGCAACCAGATCAAGGAACGTCAGCAGGCTGCCAGCATGGACCGTCCCGTCGAGGTGCCTAAGGCTACCAAGCGCACCAGCTCAGGCGACTCCCAGACGATTAACTTTGGCGAAGAGTCGTTTTAACTGAAACATAAAAACAGGAGATAGTGGCTATGACAATCTTTGATCAGGTCAACAATGGCATCAAGGAGGCGATGAAAGCCCATGACAAGGGACGCCTCGAGGCCCTCAGGGGCATCAAAGCCGAATTCCTGCTTATCAAGACAGCTCCGGGCAACAACGGGGAGGTCAGTGACGAGAATGCCCTCAAGGTGCTTGTGCGCATGGCCAAACAGCGCAAAGAGAGCGCACAGATTTACATCGACCAGCAACGTCAGGACCTGGCCGATGTGGAACTGCTGCAAGCCTCGGTCATCGAGGAATTCCTGCCCAAGCAGATGAATGACGAGGAGCTCACGGCTCACATCAAGTCCATCATCGGGCAGACCGGCGCAACGAGCATGAAGGATATGGGCAAGGTCATGGGAATTGCCACCAAGCAACTTGCTGGCCGTGCCGAGGGCCGCGCCATCAGCGCTAAGGTCAAAGAACTCCTCGCTGCCAACTAAAAACCAACAAATAAAACTAGAAACTAAGGACCAGGGACTAGAAACTCAAACAATAATGCTGACATTACAACTTATCAACCAGGACCCCGAGGAGGTGATTCGCCGCCTCGCCGTCAAACAGTTTGACGGTCGCGAACCCATCATGCGCATCGTGGAACTGGACAAGCAGCGCCGTGCACTGCAAAAACAACGCGACGACAACGCCGCAGTACTCAATAAAATGGCCGCCCAGATTGGTGCCCTCATGAAACAGGGCAACCGTGACGAGGCCGAGAATGTCAAGGCTCAAGTGGCATCGCTCAAGACGGCCAACAAGGAGATTGACGACAACTTGACCGCTGCCCAGGACGAGATTACCGAAATCTTGCTGAGTGTGCCCAATGTGCCCTACAGCGGCGTGCCCGAGGGCCGCACCGCCGAGGACAACGTGGTCGAGAAGACCGGTGGCAAGATGCCCGAACTGCCCGAGGACGCATTGCCTCACTGGGATCTGGCCAAGAAATATAACCTGATTGACTTTGACCTGGGTGTGAAGATCACGGGTGCAGGATTCCCCGTCTATGTGGGTAAGGGAGCCCGCCTGCAGCGTGCGCTTGTCCAGTTCTTCCTCGACGAGGCCGGCAAGGCTGGTTATGTCGAGATTGAACCGCCCTTTGTAGTCAACGAGGCTTCAGGTCTGGGCACTGGACAGTTGCCCGACAAGGAGGGTCAGATGTACCACTGCCAGGTGGATAATTTCTACCTGATTCCCACTGCCGAAGTGCCCGTGACCAACATGTACCGTGACGTCATCATCCCGCAGGAGGAACTGCCCAAGAAGAATTGCGCTTTCTCGGCTTGTTTCCGCCGCGAGGCCGGCTCCTATGGCAAAGACGTGCGTGGCTTGAATCGTCTGCACCAGTTCGACAAGGTGGAAATCGTCCGCATCGAGAAGCCCGAGGACTCCTATGCCGCTCTCGAAGAGATGAAGGACCACGTCCAGGGTCTGCTTGAGAAACTGGAACTGCCGTGGCACATCCTGCGCCTGTGCGGTGGTGACATGAGCTTCACCAGTGCCATCACCTTCGACTTTGAAGTGTGGTCGGCAGCCCAGCAGCGTTGGCTCGAGGTGAGCAGCGTCTCCAACTTTGAGACCTATCAGGCTAACCGCCTGAAGTGCCGCTACCGTGGCGACGACAAGAAGACCCACCTGTGCCACACCCTCAACGGCTCGGCGCTGGCTCTGCCGCGCATCGTGGCTGCCCTGCTGGAGAACAACCAGACGCCTGAGGGCATCCGCATCCCTGCCGCCCTGCAGCGTTACACGGGATTTGACATCATCGACTGACGATAATAAAGAGAAGACAATAAATACAATAATTACAATTTATCGGCTGTCCTGATGGTAATTGTTTTTATTGTACTTATTGTTTTCTTTTTGTGATAGTAGATATAGATAATGAAGCGACAGGCCTGGCTCGACTACATCAAGTTCATCGCGATGACGCTGGTGGTGGTGTACCACACGCCGCCACGCTATGACAGTGCCCACGAGGCGGCATTGTTCAACATGGGAGCGCCGGTGTTCTTCTTTGCTGCCGGCTACTTGTTCAATATCGCCAAGCAGAAGAATTTCCTCACTTTCCTCGGTCATCGCGCCCGCCAGATTCTGGTGCCTTATACCACCTTTTTCATCATTTTCTACGCTCTGTGGCTTGCCGTTGGCCGCCGCATGGCAGGTCCCGAGGAACAGGCCATCGACGTGTTCACGCCCATGTGGCAGTTCGTCCAGGGCACGCCCGACGTCGTTTTGGGACCCTTCTGGTTCCTGGCGGCCTTGTTCACCATGCAGGTCATTTATTATCCGATAAAGCGCTATCTGTCAGGTTATTGGCCGCTTGTGGTGGCACTATTGCTGAGCGTGGGACTGCTTGTGATGCCCGATTTGCCCTGGTTCCGCTATTGGAACCTTGATAAGGCCTTCCTGTACATGCCCATCTATGCCTTTGGCAACTGCTGCCGCCCACTGGTGGAGAAATTCGAGTTTTCGACACCTGCCCGTTCATTGTTGTGGATGGCTTTGGCGGTATTGGGACTAGGCTTTTTGATCTTTGCCCCATTGAACATCGACCGTGCCGTGGCTTATGTTCTTGCCCCCGAGGCCGTCATTCTTGTGCTGCCTCTGTATACTGCAGTGTGCAAGTGGCTTGAGAAGCGTTTCGGCACCAGCCGCATAGCGCAGACCGTCGCCATCACGGGCATTACCTATCTCGCCCTCCAAAATTATCTCATCGGTGTCATCAAGATTGTCGCTGCCCGTCTGCTGGGACCTGAGATTCTTGACGACAGCATCCTTTTCAAGGTCGTCATTGCCCTCGTTGTCATGGTCGTCCTTTACCCGCTTGCCGTCTTTATCGAGCGCTACCTCCCCTTCTTGCTTGGCAAAGGCTACAAACGGGCCGTCAAACGATAAACTTGGCACCAAACGACCAAGTAACGACTATTTTTACTACCTTTGCGCTTTGAAACTAAACATCATCTAAATATATAATAATGAATGTACTTGAATTAAGCGAACAAGAGATTATTCGCCGCAACAGTTTGGAGACGTTGAAAGGAATGGGTATCAATCCCTATCCTGCAGCTGAGTATGTGGTGAATGCCTATAGCGACGAGATAGTGGCTAACTTTAAAGACGATGCCGAGCCGCGCCAGGTGAGCATCGCCGGACGTATGATGAACCGCCGCATTATGGGCAAGGCATCCTTCTTCGAGTTGCAGGATTCGCGTGGCCGCATCCAGGTGTATGTCAGCCGTGACGACCTGTGCCCTGGCGAGGACAAGGAACTGTACAACACCGTATTCAAGAAGTTGCTCGACATGGGTGACTTTGTGGGCGTGGAGGGCTACGTCTTCCGTACCCAGACGGGCGAAATCAGTGTCCATGCCCAGTCGCTCAAGCTGTTGAGCAAGTCATTGAAGCCGCTTCCCGTTGTCAAGGAGAAGGACGGTGTGACTTATGACGCCTTTGAGGATCCCGAGATGCGTTACCGTCAGCGCTACGTCGATCTGGTGGTCAACAAGGGCGTTAAGGAGACGTTCTTGAAGCGTGCGCTGGTCGTTAAGACCATGCGCCAGGTACTGGACGATGCTGGTTATACCGAGGTTGAGACGCCGACACTGCAGGCCATCGCCGGCGGTGCCACGGCGCGTCCGTTTATCACTCACTTCAACGCATTGAACATCCCCATGTATATGCGCATCGCCACCGAACTCTACCTCAAGCGCCTGATTGTGGGCGGCTTCGAGGGCGTTTACGAGATCGGCAAGAACTTCCGTAACGAGGGTATGGACCGCAACCACAATCCCGAGTTCACCTGCATGGAGCTGTATGTGCAGTACAAGGACTATAACTGGATGATGTCGTTTACCGAGCAGTTGCTTGAGACCATCTGTACCGCTGTCAACGGTAAACCCGAGACCGAGATTGACGGCCAGGTCATCAGTTTCAAGGCGCCTTATCGTCGCCTGCCCATCCTTGAGGCCATCAAGGAAAAGACGGGCTACGACCTGGAAGGCAAGAGCGAGGACGAGATCCGCGAGGTGTGCAAGGCGTTGAAGCTCGAAATCGATGACACCATGGGCAAGGGCAAGCTGATTGACGAGATCTTCGGCGAATTCTGCGAGGGTACTTTCATCCAGCCCACGTTCATCATCGACTATCCCGTGGAGATGTCACCGCTGACCAAGATGCACCGCACCAAGCCGGGCTTGACCGAGCGTTTCGAGCTGATGGTCAACGGCAAGGAGTTGGCTAATGCCTATAGCGAGCTCAACGATCCCATCGATCAGGAAGAGCGCTTTGTTGAGCAGATGCGACTGGCCGACAAGGGTGATGACGAGGCTATGATTATCGATCAGGACTTCCTGCGTGCATTGCAGTACGGTATGCCTCCCACGAGCGGTATTGGCATCGGCATCGACCGTCTGGTGATGCTTATGACGGGCAACAGTTACATCCAGGATGTGCTCCTGTTCCCGCAGATGCGCCCCGAGAAGGTGCCCGCCCGTGACAAGGTCGAGGCCTTCACGGCCGTGGGTATCCCCGAGGAGTGGGTCGCTCCCATCCAGAAGGCCGGTTTCCTTACTGTCGCCGCATTAGGCGAACTTGAGAAGCCTGGCAAACTGTTCCAAGACCTGCTTGACATCAACAAGAAGTACAAACTGGGCTACAAGGTGCCCGTGGTTGACGAGGTCAAGAAATGGGTTGAGGCCGCCGCAGCTGCTGCGCAGCAGTAACAGGCGAACCGCGTCACTGCACTTGACATGACATGATCCCGAAAACAGGCATCGCCAAACGGCGGCCTGTTCTCGGGATTATGCTTTTTGCATTTTTTCAGAATTATTTTTGTTTGTTCTCCTCGCAAAAGTCCCATTTTTTCGTTATTATTTTATATCTTTGACATCTGATTCAGTGGGTTTTGTGCGCTTCATTGCGCTCATCTCGCTGTGAATCAATATGTTAATTACAGTCGAAACAAATATATTTTACGCGATATGGCAAAAAAACATCTAGTTTTCTTGATGCTCTTGGTGATGGCAATGGCCACTGCCAGTGCGAGCACATGGAAAATCCACAATTACTATTCGACCTCACAAATCCAGAATGTATTCGATACTGGCGACAAGATTTACTATCTGAACAGTAACCGCCTATTCCTGTTTGATAAGGCGACGTTGACGACGGTGGCATTGAACCGCCAGAACAAGTTGTCAGACAACCAGATATCACAGATTTACTACGATTGGCAAAACAAGCTGCTGTTTGTGGCCTATGCCAACTCTAACATTGATGTCATTGATGCGGAGGGCCATGTGACCAACATCAACGGTATCAAGAATGTGCTGGTGACGGTTCAGGCATTCACACTTGACGGTAATAAGGAGTTATCGTCTTATGTGGGCAAGGAAATCCGTGATATCACGTTCGCCGATGGCAAGGCCTATGTTGCGATGGGTTACGGTTTTGCCGTTATCGACGAGACTACGCTGACGATGGTCAAGAGTGTTGCAGTGCGTCGTCCCACCACCATCAATTCAGTGACCAAGGTGGGTGATAAGCTGGTGCTGCTCACCAATAGCTATATGTATTATGGTGATCCTGAGAGCAATGACCCGATAAATGGCTTCCAAAAGACGAGTGGCACTTTCACGGGTGCAAAAATGTATCCCATCAATGACCATTCACTATTCGTGTTGGGCAGTTCAAAACTCAACTACTGCGATTTCTCGTCAGGCACCCCCACGTTCACGGCTCTGGTTAGCGCTAATGCCACTAGTGTACAAAAGACTACCACGGGCTATGTCGCCAATTTTGCCGGCCAGTCCTATTATTACACGATTGACGAAACGGGCCAAACGGCTACCAAACAAGGATCGGCCATCGGCTTTGCCACGTCAGATCCCAATGGTGACGGCACGGTGTGGATCAACGACGCCAACGGCTTGCACGTGAACGGTTCGACCGCTTACTATAAGATGAATTCGCTGACGACCATCCAGCCTTATTGGCTGAAGTACAATGCTGCTATGAACCTGCTGTATGCTGCCAATTCGGGTCCGATTGCGTATATCAATAACAACCCGATGGATATAAGTAACGTGATCAATATCTATGACGGTGAGAAATGGGCTGGTGCGACAGCCTATACTGCAGCTGGATCTGGCTATGCTTTTGAGTTCAGTCCGCTAGATGCCACAACCTATGTGCGCGCTGGTTGGACAACAGGCATCAAAAAAGTGACCAATAACGTGTTGAAGACTACCTATACCAGTTCTAACTCTAAAATCGGAACTTATAAGCCGACTCCTGCCTTTGACAAATATGGTAACTTGTGGGTAGTCACTTCTTTTTATAATGCTTCTTGCCCTGTAGCGGTACTTCCCGCTGACAAGTTCGCTGCGTCGTCGGTAACCAAGGCCGACTGGTTCCAGCCGAGTGGACTGCTTAGCCTCAATACTGGCGATATGCAACGTTCGCGTTTCATTGTGAGTACCAAGAATAACGTTAAGATGTTTATTGATGGCGATTATCCCCGACCTGACGGTTCAGGAAAACTGTTTTGCTGGGACAATGGTGAGGTAGACCCCACGATCGACACTTATCGTTTGGTGAGTTTGTCCCGCTTCATCGACCAGAATGACCGTCAAGTGGAATGGACCTATGTTAACCACATGGAGCAGGACAAGGACGGTAACATTTGGGTGGGACACACCAAGGGCGTGTACATGTTTGACCCCGATGTTGTTTTTGATGAGCAGCCCAGAGCCGTGCGCCCCTTCGTGACCAGGTCTACCGAAGGCAAGGGTATCCTGTGCGAGGGCTACAACGTCTATGACGTGGGTGTTGACCGCGACAACAACAAGTGGCTTGCCACCGACGATGGCGTTTACTTTGTGTCCCCCGACGGCAGTGAGGTCTATAACCACTTCACTTCCGACAACAGTGACCTGCCCAGCAACACGGTCTATTCGGTAGAGTGTGACACGGTTAACGAGCGTGTCTATGTATATACTGACAATGGCTTTGCCGAGTACATTGCCCAGGGTGATGCCGCC
>JAEEGK010014432.1_pt1 | contig 17656 bp, 14 predicted proteins | sample 8958771 | NCBI WGS metagenome assembly JAEEGK01 (sample SAMN16246547, study PRJNA631951) | gut metagenome | biome: gut microbiome; feature: rumen; material: SC-attached | host: Bos | place: Iran: Karaj | collected 2018-10
GGTGGCGGTCCAGTCGGTCTGAAGACCATAGCAACGGCTGTAGGCGAGGACGAAGGCACTTTGGAGGAAGTTTATGAGCCGTTCCTGATAATGGAAGGCTTCATAAAGCGCACCCCACGTGGCCGCGAAGCCACCGAAAAGGCCTACAGGCACTTGAACAAGTTTATGCCAGGAACGCAGAATACATTGTTTTAATAAAAAAATGTGTGTGGGCAGTTTTTATACTTGCCCACATTTTTTTTGCAAATTTGAGAATAAAAATACAGCCTTGATATTGGATATTACACCATTGCTGTAAAAAGGAGCAGCCGAATGTTGTTCGACTGCTGAAAATTCAAATCCCTCTTGTCTCTGATAGAAACTTCTCACATTTCCGTCAACAAGACTAGCATAACGCTTCGTTAATCAATATGTACGGCTTGGTTCATCGCCAAACCAATGGTAAAAATAGGAAAAAGGGAATGGGATGGCAAAATTTATTTTTAGAGGTAATATTTTGGGATGCTTTGGCGCAATAGTCCAAATGTTCCGTCCCTTACAGCGGATTCCATCCGCGCCTTACCAAACCCTACCTTTCTACAATACGCCGGCCTATTTCATTTAGTGCAACAAAACGATACCGCTGTGATTCAACTGATATTCCAGTATAACTATAATGTTTGGATTCTGCTTTTCTGCGAAGCACTTGTTCTGTAGCCTGACGAATAGAAGCATCCAAGAATGTTTGTTCAAATGGTTCCAAAAGCAATAACTGTCCTTTTGCGCATGCCTCAAAATAAACGCCGCCAGGCTTGTAAAACCGTTCTTGCTTAGAACCGTTTTCTGGAAAGCCATTGTTTAGAAGAACAACCAAAGGAAAACCTTGTTCTCGAATTGTACGCGCAATCAACTGCTCACCTTTGCTAATAGCTGCTGTATATGTTACTGCACCATTGCCTGCTTGTGTCAATGTGTATTGCAATAGTTGTTCTATCTGCTCATCTGTGGCGGAACGCGACATTTCAACCAATTGCCGATTTGGCCAATCCAGCAGAAAATGATTGCCCAACGAGGTAAACAGCAAATCGCAAACTTCAGTCTGCCTATGGATTCGGAAAAGGTCTGGATTCTGCTTACGCAACCAAGATCGCTCTGCGTTTGCATACACATATTCTATCATCGCTTTAAGCTGACCCTTGTGCGTTAGTACTCGATAATACGGTGGTGCATCGTACAGATTGCCGACAAATCCTAGTTTTCGAGCCTCGGCTTTGCACCCCTGCATGTATCCGCGTACCACCTCTTTTATACTACGCGACATCGTATGCATAACCTGTATAACAATGTGATGATGGTCTGGCATAACTTTGTCGGCAAGGATTTTTATTTCGGGACAAAGTTCAAGCATACGTCGCTGCTGATTTACAAGAACCCAACCTATCGGTGTTTTTTCCACTGCTGCTTTTGTTCCGTCGTGCATAAGTGTACCAAAAATAGGCTGACGTGCTTGTGCGACCATTGTTACATGGACAATGCAAGGTTCCCTCCATGCTCCAGGCTGCAACCACGAGAATATTTCGGACGAGGATGGTGTGTTTGTCATAGGTGTTGGGCTTTTATTGGTGCGAGAATGGAATTCCCTTGGAATAGACTGAACATAAATTATGCATGTAAGAAGTAATCATTGGTTTTTATAACCATAAAATTGGAGACAAAGATACATCATTTATAACAAATTTAGAATTTTTGCAAACACCAATGTTTTTTACTGTAAATTTGCACTGCAAAAATTAAACGATAACTATGCCTCGAAAAACCAACGATGATAATTTAGGTCGCGACAAGAAAACCTTGACAAGCGGCATAATGGGCGTGTTCTACGAAAACCCAAACAAGGAATTCAACTACAAGCAGATTTCCACCAAACTGGGCTATACCGAACCGTCGTCGCGGACATTGATAAACCAGATTCTGTGCGAACTTACAAAGGCGGGAACGCTCAAGGAGGCTTCGCGTGGAAAGTTCAAGTTGAAAGCCAAGTCGGGCAAGGTTGTTGGTACTCTTGAAATTACAAAGACTGGCAATGCCTTCGTCACGAGCGAGGAATTGTCGGAAGACATTTTTGTTTCGTTCAAGAACCTTAATTCGGCCTTCGATGGTGATACTGTGAAGGTTAGCCTATATGCACGCAAGTCGAGCAACAGGCTCGAAGGTGAGGTCGTGGAGGTTATCCACAGGGCAAGGACTCAGTTTGTCGGGACTATCCGCACGGCTGGACATTACTCGTTTATGATTCCCGACAGCCAGAAGGTTATGTACGACATCCTTATTCCTTCCGACAGGCTTATGGGCGCCAAGGAAGACCAGAAGGTGCTTGTCGAGATTGAGGAATGGCCCAATGGACGTCAGAATCCTGTGGGAAAGGTGATTGAAGTGCTTGGCGAAGCCGGCGACAATAACACCGAAATGCACGCTATACTTGCCGAGTACGGACTTCCTGCAAAATTCTCCGAGGACATCGAACGCGAGGCAAACCGCATTAAGTTTGAAATCACTGACTACGACCTTAAGACGCGCGAGGATTTCCGCAATGCGCCGACATTTACAATCGACCCTGCTGATGCAAAGGACTTCGACGATGCCTTGTCGTTTGAAAAATTGGACAACGGTAATTACCGAATAGGTGTGCATATTGCCGATGTCACCCACTATATGCGCGAAAATACACCGCTCGACGACGAGGCGTTCAACCGTGCAACTTCCGTTTATCTTGTTGACCGCACTGTGCCGATGTTGCCAGAACGCTTGTGCAACTTCTTATGTTCGCTTCGTCCAAACGAGGACAAGTTCTGTTTCTCGGCGGTGTTCGAGATGAACGACAAAGCCGAAGTACTCAGTTTCAAGCCGATGAAGACCATAATTTCGTCCGACAGACGTTTCGCATACGAGGAGGCGCAGGAAATCATCGAGACCGGCAAGGGCGATTTTGCCGAGGAAATATTGAAACTGAACGAGTTGGCAAAAATCTTGCGTTCTGCACGTTTCCAGAAGGGCGCATTCAACTTCGAGCATAAGGAGGTTAAGTTTGTGCTTGACGAAGATGCCCGTCCCGTAAGTGTCTATTTCAAAGAGGCAAAGGAGGCAAACAATTTGATTGAGGAATTTATGCTTCTGGCAAACCGCAATGTCGCCGAACTTATTGGCAAGAAGCACAAGCCGTTTGTTTATCGTGTTCACGCAGAACCGAACTACGACAAACTGTCAAATTTCTCGACATTCATTAGTCAGTTCGGTTATTCGATTGATATGTCCAATAGCATTGCTCTTTCGAATTCGCTGAACGGCTTGGTAAACGATGTGAAAGGTAAGCCCGAGCAGAACATAATTGAAAATCTTGCCGTTAGGGCAATGGCAAAGGCCGTATATTCGACCAAAAACATTGGTCATTATGGTTTGGCATTCGACTTTTACACGCACTTTACTTCGCCGATCCGCCGCTATCCCGATGTGATGACACATCGTTTGCTCTATGCTTACATGCGCAGTCAAACTCCTGATGTCGAAGACCTTGAGTTGAAGTGTAAGCATTGTTCATTCAAGGAACAGCAGGCAGTTTTGGCGGAGCGCAGTTCCATAAAGTACAAGCAGGCTGAGTTTTTGCAGGACAAGATTGGCGATGTTTTCGACGGCGTTATTTCTGGTGTTCAGGAATATGGTTTCTTTGTAGAACTGAAGGAGTCGGCTTGCGAAGGTTTGGTTCATGTGCGCACGCTTATGGATGACAATTACGAGTTCTTTGCCGAAGAATATTGTCTTCAGGGAATAGAAACTGGCAAGATTTACAGGCTTGGCGATGAGGTGAAAGTCCGCATTTCGGATGTAAACCTCGAAAAGAAGCAGATTGATATGGAATTGGCATAAAATTGGCATATAAATACATTGATGAAACGTTTAGCAGTCATATTACTATTTGTATCGTTTACTTTTGTAAGCATTGACCTTTTTGCTTGGGGACAGAAAGGTCACGACATTATTGCTTGCATCGCAGAGCGTCACCTTACTGAAAAGGCTAAGGAAAATATTGATAAGATACTTGGTGGTAAGTCGATGATTTATTATTCGTCGTGGATGGACAATGTGCAGAATTCTCCCTATTGGAAAGGCGGCTACGACCGCACAAAGACTTGGCATTATTTCAATGTGGACGAAGGTTTTACGCCACAGACCATGCCACGCAATCCAAAAGGCGATGTGCTTTCGGCAATAAATATGCTTATAGATTCACTTGGTACGCATCAAAAAGAACTGTCCGATAGTGTCAAGTTTGATTATTTGCGTATGCTTATTCATCTTGTGGGCGATATGCATTGTCCTATGCATGTAGGACGGGCAACTGACAGAGGAGGCAACGATTTCCCATTAAAGTGGTTCGGTTCTAAGACTAATTTGCATAGTATATGGGACTACAATATGGTCGAACGTTTGCATGCCTGGTCATATACCGAATGGCAGCAAAACCTTGACCGTTGTACAAAGGAGGAATTTGATGAAATTTCGGCAGGCTCACCAGAAGATTGGTTGACCGAAACCTGGAAGATTACGTGTGGAGTTTACGGATATGTAAAGCCCGATGATAATTGTTCTTATAAATATATGTATGATTATGCGCAGGTTGCCGAGCATCAACTTTTGGTGGCTGGCTATAGGCTTGCCGCGTTGTTAAATAAGATATTCGGATGAAAAAGACAGTTGTATATACAATGACATTTTTGTTTTCTGCTTTATGCGTGATGTGTTCGGCAGGAACGGCAGAAACAGGTGATTCTACAGATGTAGCAGAAGTAAAGGCTGCTGTAACAATGGAAGATACGGTAGGGATTGGAACTCCTAATGTAAAGGAAAAATGTTTCATAGTGGTATCGAAAAAGGATATGAAACTTACTGTCTACGAGGCAAGCAAGAAAGATACCGTTATGATTGCCCGTTTCGATTGCTGTTTGGGCAAGAATTTCGGCGACAAGCAGAAACGTGGTGATATGTGCACACCGGAAGCATCGATACAAAAGCCTTTCAGAATCGAAAAAATTGAAAATTCGTCGTGGTGGACTCACGATTTTGGCGACGGACGTGGTAGCATAAAGGCTTACGGAAATTGGTTTATGCGCTTGTCGTCTCCTTTTACTGGCATTGGCATTCATGGTAGCACCAACAACGAAAATTCTGTTCCTGGCAGGTTTAGTGAGGGTTGTATCCGTCTTCGCGATGCCGACATCGATTCATTGAAGCAGAATTACGCTTTTCTGGGAATGAAGGTAATAATCAAAGGTGAGGAAGAAGGAAAACTATCGTTCGAGAATTGATATTTGTTATTCCTTAATCAAATTTTTATAATGTTTGTACCTGTTTACCACATTGTTGGTAAAGGTTACGGTGCGGCTTCCCTTGTATTTGCCGCATTTTACAACGTGGTCTGTATAGTAGGTCCTGTCGTTTAGCAGATTCATGTATTCTGCCAGGTTGTGCCACGAATTTACGTTTTCCGAATATTTTTCGGCAAGATGGAATGCATCTTCGGAGTGTCCGTGTCCGGCATTGTAGCCCATAAGTACATACCTTATTATTACGGCAGTATCGGTGATTGCTTCGGGAGTGCGTTTCTTCAGGTAGTCGATGTGCTTTATTCCTGCCATGATCTGTACTTCGGGGTTTGTGATGTCGGCGCTGTCGTGGGCAAATTTCTGGTATGCGGCAGGCATTAACTGCATAAGTCCGTATGCTCCCGAAGGATTGCTGATGTTGGGATAGAAGTGCGATTCCTCGTAAATCAGCGAAGCAACATATTGCCAGTCCCATTGCAGTTTTTTTGCATGCTTTCTGATAAGGTCGTCGTATGCGCTTATTTTGTTGCCGTTCCCCGAATAGTATTGGCTTGATACATTTATATTTATGTAAGAGTAGTAAATTTTGTGGCGAAGTTTGTATTTCTTAGTTTGGGCTTCGCGTGTGAGCCAAGTGTTGATGCTGTCTCGAAAATCGTTAGCCAGATAATGGGTTTGCCACACAATGTCCTGTGCGATGCATATTGAAGTGTCGATTTTGAGGTTTGGATAAGCTTTTTGGTATGTAAGAGCTAAAGCCGAGTCGCAGATGGCTGCATTTATTTCGCCTGTTGCTACTTTCCGAGCAATTTTTTCCTGAGTGATGCTGTTGAGGCAAGTTATTGTTTTATCGTTGTGATAGATATTACAATTATGTTCACCAATTGCAAATATTGTATCAGGAATTGCTTTTGTACGAGAAAGTATTACGAGGTTAGACCTAACTAGAGGCACTGATGAGCAACTATCGGGCAGGAAGGTATGCTTGACAATTATATCACATTTGTTTAAGGCAAGAAGAACTTTGGCCGATAGTTCGTTTGGAACAGGAATAATGTTGAGTTCCAAATTGTGTTCGTTGCAGAAGTCTTCGAGGGTTTCGAGTTGGAATCCACGAGGTGTAGCATTGAATATGCAGTATTCGGTGGCGTTTTCGGATAGTGCTACATTGAGAGTCTGCGACGAGATTATGTCGTTGTAGTCGCGGATAAATATGGATGGTGTGGGTTCGTGATTTTCGTCAATGCAGAATTTAGTTATGCCGATGAGTATCCATATCGACAACACCGCCGTGACGGTTATACGTGATATTTTTGCATTGCTGTCCATAAATTAGTCGTAAAACTCCCACGATATGCCGAAATTGAAGGCCATTGGATTTTCGGGTATCCTATATAGTGAGAAGAATGTCGGTTTCATGAAAAGTGAATTGTAGTTTGATAGTCTCGCAAATATGCGGAATCTTTTGATCTTGGCTCCAATAAATACTCCGAGGTTAGGATAGAAGCCAAATTTCTGATCGTCCTGCAGATAGAACACGCCAGTTGCAGGCATGTATGCGTATCCGTAGAAGTTAGAGTTCATCTTTGCATCGACGCCAACCTGTAGCGTAAGTGCGTCATGGAACATGCCTGTCATGAAGTATAGGCTTGTGTATCCGACAGCTTCTGGAAGTCGTACATATTGCTTGTCGGAAATGTATTGGTAGGCAACTTTTGTGTACCAGTGGAATTTCCAGAAATTGAAAGTCTTGCAGGCATATACGTCGGCGATTATGTTTGCCTTGTGTATTTGTGTCGGCAAAGCCTGCTGGTCGAAGATTATATAGTCGTGCAGCAGATTTAGGTTTGCGCCTACAGAAAGTTGGAATTTATTGTGGAACAAGTCGATGTGTGCTGTTGCAACGCCTGATTTTGCAAAATCGTTTTCCCATTTGAAATTGTTCGATGTGTAGTAGGTTTCGAATAATGTACAATAGGCTAGCGAATATCCGACATTTGCATTGATACCTAGATTTTCGCCAAACATCTGCTGCAGTTCGCCCGACACGTCGAAGTCGTAAGCATCGCCACCGAACAGACAGTAGTCGGCGTTTACTTGCAAATTGGTTCTGTTGTGCTTGAAGATTAAGTTTCCTGTGATATATGTCGAACTATATGATGTCTTGTGTGTTGTGTCGATTACAAACGAGTATGTTCGGTTTTTTAGTCCTGCATATAGTTTCAGGAAATTTCCTGTGGAGTCGTTGTTGATGTTGAGGCAAAGCAACAGTTTGTTGTTGAACTGGTAGTATGTTACCGAGTCGTGTGTTTTGCTGGAGTCGTTGTAGAAGTTGGTGTAGAATGTTGAACCTTCGTCCATGTACTTGCGTACGTATCGGTCGAAAGTGATGTCGTGTACAATCGAGAATTTGCTGTGCAGGGTTTTGTTGATAATAGTATCGTTTTTCTCGTCGCGTATTATGGTGTCGATGGTGTATTGTCCGAAGCGGAATTCGTGGTTGTATTGTCCTCCGAGTTGCGAAATCGAACTTGATGCTTTGTTTAGCTGTACGTTGTTGTCAACAGCTCTTATGTCGCCGCTCATAAATCTGTCGATGTCGGCTATGCCACCGTTTTCGTTGCAGTTTATCTTGTTGAATATAAAGTTGAAATGGTTCTGATATTTCTTTTTTGTAAATGCTCCGGCTAAACTTAGTGCGTTTACTTTAGATGCGCTGTTGAGATAGAACCCGTCGGAGTTGGCAATGTCGTAGTTGAATGTCAGGTTGAAGTAAGGTGTGAAATTCTGGCTCAATATGAACTTTACAATTTCAAGGCCTTTGTTTCCTCCGTAGAAGTCGAATCGGGAGAAAGGCTTTTGTGTGTCGAAATAAACGACGTCGTTATGCGATTTTATAAAAGCCTGGTAATTGTTTAGAAATATAAAGTCGTGTGAACTTTCCTTGTCCGAAAAAAGCGCTGTAAGGTATGGATTTCCTGGATTCAGCAGTCCCAATGTGTTGTCCGATACTTTCTGCTGCGGCATGAACTTGTAGAAGTTGTCGAGAGTTGTATCGCTGTAGAAACTGTCGTCGGAGATTGTATCGTTGTCGAGGGTGTACGATGAGAAATAGCGACGAATGCCTTCGTGCTGGGCAAATGCAGCAAATGCTACAAGCATTAATATTACTAATGTCGCTATTTTTCGCATCGCTGCAAAATTATTAAAAATTTTGCAAAGCTCAGTTTTTTTTCTTTCCGTACTTCCACATCTGCCAGCTGTTGAACAGGTTCTGCCAAATGGAATAAAGGGCGGGGAAGACCGATGCAAGCGGATTGAGGTAGGTGTTTGCCATCCAGATGCCCATAGCTGTATTCTTTTGACCGAGCAACTGGCCACCGGCCATCTTGTCGCCGTACTTTTTGCCGAGCCATTTGCCCAATCCGAACTGTATCACGCAGAATATCAGCGAGGCAATCCCCAATGCTATTATGCTTCCGAGGTTATCCTTGCCATAAAGGAACATGAAGTCGATGGTCTGTCCAAGTGTAAATAGCAGAGCCAATGCCCATAGGTAGAACGATACGCCCTTTATTCTGCAAAGGAAACCGTTGACTTTCGGAAGCCAGTGCTGCATACATAGTGCAAGTATGAACGGTAATGCAATTATTGGACTTACTCGTTTCAGTATCAGCCAGAACGAATCGAGGAACGGCATGTCTTGTTGTTGTCCGATGAACGAAAAATATATCGGAGCCACTACAGCCACCATAAGGTTTCCGAGAATGGTGTAGGTCGTGACTGTTTCGCGGTTGGCACCGAGCATGCACGAAATTACCACCACCGATGCCGCCACAGGACAAAGCACGCCTGCCAATATGCCTTCGGCAATGGCATCGCCGCCACCGAAAAATATTACAAGCCAATAGCTTCCCATGCTCACGACAATCTGGAACAACATCAGCCACACGTCGAGCATTGTGATTTTGAGTTTTTTGACATCGACAGCCGCAAAGTTGAGCAGTAGCATTGCAAAAATGAGAATCGGCACGTAAGGTGTGAACAATGCGCAATACTTGTGCAGCAATAGCCCGAGGACTATTGCTATTGGAAGTACAAAACTGCGAAATCTGTCCATTGTGCGTATAAAGTTTTCGGCTGCGAAATTAATAATAATGTATTCACGGCGGTTTTACTTTTTTCGTACCTTTGCCAAAACATTTTTTTGATGAAAAACGTATTATTTACATTAGTTTTATTCATTATGACAGCAATGTGTGCTAATTCGCAGAACCAGAAGGTTCTAGTGGTTTATTATTCGTGGGGCGGAAATACTCGAGTCGTGGCTGAAAAGATTAAGGCTCAGCTTGGTGCCGATATTGTGGAGATTGTTCCCGAAACTGCATATCCGACCGACTATTCGGAGTGCGTGGCGCAGGCTCGCAAGGAGACAAAAGAGAATTTCAGACCGGCGATTAAGACCAAGATTGATAATCTTGGTGACTACGATGTTATTCTTGTCGGTACGCCAAATTGGTGCAGTACGATAGCTCCGCCTGTGGCAACTTTCCTTGAACAGAACAAGTTCAATGGCAAGAAGATGGCTCTGTTTGTTACCCATGGGGGTGGCGGTTTGTCAAGATGCGAGAACGACATGCGCAACATTGTATCCAATGCCTACTTCCTGAAATCTGGCGTGTTCAGCGGTTCGAGCGTTGCTTCGTCCGACGATGATATTGCCAAGTGGCTCAATGAAATAGAATTGAAAAAATAGTTTGCAATGACATCGGAGCAGACCGAAGTAAAGGAAAAGCTATGGAACAGCAACTACACTAAGGTGTGGATTGCTAACTTTATGATTTTCTTTTCGTTCATGCTCTTGGCTCCAATGCTGCCGCTCTATATGAGCGACACTTTCGATGCCAATAAGGATATAATAGGTATAGTACTTTCGGGATATACGCTCACAGCCTTGCTTATCCGACCGTTCAGCGGTTTCTTTGTCGATAGCTTTCCGCGCAAGAAGGTCCTGCTGATATGCTATTTCCTCTTCTTCATATTTTTTGCAGGCTATCTGGCTGCAGGAACTTTGATAATCTTTGCCATCGTCAGGACATTGCACGGGGCACCATTCGGGGCTACGACAGTATCGAACAGCACAGTCGCAATCGATGTGCTGCACCCGTCGCGCAGAGCCGAAGGCATTGGCTATTATGGACTAAGCAACAATATCGCGTCGGCAATTGGACCAAGCGTAGCCATCTGGATTCACGAGGTTACGGGCAGTTACGATTTGATATTTCTGCTTTCGCTTTTGTTTGCTGGCATTGGTTTCGCGATAAATTCAACGCTGAAACTCAAACCGCGCGAAATTGTTCAGGACAAGCCAAAACTTTCGTTCGACAGATTCTTCCTTGTCAAAGGTTGGAGCGAAGCGCTTGCAATGGTGTGCTATGCTTTCTCGTATGGTGTAATTGCCACATACATAGCAATATACGGCAAGGAAGAACTAGGAATAACTGGTGGCTCGGGCGTTTATTTCATATTGTTGTCGGCTGGACTTATAATGTCGCGGCTGATTGGTAACAGAACATTGCGCGAAGGCAAGATTGTGCGTAACGCCTCACTGGGAATATGCGTGTCGGTTGTTGGCTACCTTGTGTTTGCCGCCTTGCACAATCCTGTCGGTTTTTATGCATCGGCACTTATAATTGGTCTTGGCAACGGACACATGTGGCCTGCATTCCAGACTATGTTCATCAATTTGGCACCGCACACCCAACGCGGTACTGCAAATTCAAGTATCCTGATTAGCTGGGACATAGGAGTGGGATTTGGCATTCTTGTCGGTGGTGTTTTTGTTGAGCATTTTGGTTACCATAGTGCATTTTGGGTGGCATGGATTTTGAATGCTGTAGGTGTGATATTTTATTTTGCGTATGTCCGGAATAATTATTTGAAAAACAGATTAAGATAAATTTAATAATATGAATATCAAAAGATTAATTTTTGTTTCTGTGGTAATGTTTTCTGCTTTCTGTGTAAGTGCACAGAAGAGTTTGGAAGTTTATATTAACGATACAACAGGTACCCCGACAAATATCCGTTCGACACCTAACGGAAAGATTGTAGGTAGTTTGCCCGACACTTGCATATATATGCTCGATGTAAAGAATCCGCAGAATGGTTGGTGGGCAATAGATGATAATTCTGTATTTGGAATATGCAGCACCGATACGACTTTCGATTTCAGCAACAAGTGCAAGACTGCATGGATTCATTATTCAGTTCTTGGATTCTCGACAAGGAATTATGGAGGACAGAGATATGTTTTGTTCTCCCAGCCATCGGAAAAATCGGCAGAAAATTTTGCATTTACAGAAGAAATAGGCTTGCGTCCTCTCGATTTTAAGAAAGGATGGGTTTATGTGGAGACATACGACAAGAAGCATCGCGGATGGATTCAGCTTGAGAATATTTGCGCAAATCCATTGACAAATTGCTGCTAAATAAAAAATGGCACGTTTTGCGTGCCATTTTTTATGTCTTTGTGTGACTACCTATGCCAGTAGCCACAAAAATATTACCTGTGTCAGAACATAAACTGGCAATAAGATAATCAACGAGAACTTAATCATATATCCGAAGAACGACGGCATCTTGATTCCGTTTTCCTCTGCGATTGACTTAACCATAAAGTTAGGTCCGTTGCCAATGTAGGTCATTGCTCCGAAGAATACAGCACCAACCGAAATTGCCTTCAACAGGATTTCTGGAATGTCGGCTACGATATTTCCACCTATTGCTGCAACGGTATCGGGTGTAAGTCCTGATGCCACGCCGTGGAATGCAAGTGCTGTAGGAGCATTGTCAAGGAATGAGCTCATTGCGCCGGTGAGGTAGTAGAACTGCCACGGCGAGTCGAGTCCCCACGATGCTGCGTTTGCCTTCAGGTACATCATTGTCGGAACCATAGTGGTGAAGATGCCGAGGAACAATACTGCGACCTCGATAATCGGTGTCCACGAGTACTTGTTGTCGGTGCGAACCTGCTTCTTGGTTGTAAGGAGCGACAATATTATAAGTACCACAAGAACAATCTCGCGGAGGAACTTAATCCATAATGGAGCGTCTTCTTCGCCCATTGCGGGGATTGTACCTGCATTGATGAAAGCAACCGAAGCAACAACGCCAGCTAGCCAGAGGAAGTTGAGCTTGCCTTCGAGTTTGATAGGTTGCTTCAAGGTCTTGTCGAGCATAATGTCGGCAGGATTTTCCTTCTTGTAGTAGTGCGTGTCAAGGATGAAATATATGAGCAGCAGCACAATGTTTGTGAATGCCCATTCGGGAACCAGGTGCAGGAACCAAGTGAAGTCGGCACCGCGCAGGTAGAGCAGGAACAGTGGCGGGTCGCCAAGTGGCGTGAGAAGTCCACCGCAGTTTGCTACGCAGGCGATGAAGAACAATATGGTGTGTACCTTGTATTTACGCTCGGCATTTGTACGGATTACAGGACGGATGAGAAGCATTGCTGCGCCAGTCGTTCCCATTATTGATGCCAGTATTGCGCCAAGTCCGAGAAACAAAGTGTTGATTTTCGGCTTTGCTTCGATGTCGCCTTTCAGGTGGATACCGCCGGTAATCACAAACAGCGAACCTAATAATATAATAAAAGGTATGTAGTCGAATAGCAACTGGTGTTCAAGACCATGTGTCATTCCGTTTATTATCAGGAAAATTGCTACTGGAGTTCCGAGAATCAGCGAAACGAGCAGTTTGTTAAGGTTTTTCTCCCACCAGTGTTCCATCTTGTGTATCAACGGGCATACTGCAATCATGAGGAGCATCAGAACGAACGGGATGCTTGCCCATAGCGGCATTGTGGTTTCGGTAATGTCTAAAAGCATATTATCTTGTTTTTAATGTGTTATCTTATTATTTTTCTGATAAAGGTAAAAAATAGGAGAGGCGAAATGCCTCTCCCAGTAGAGATTATCTTGTCAAACCTCCAGCGATGATTATCTTCATGATTTCCGAAGTGCCACCCGATGGAACGATTGCAAGAGCGTCGCGCATATATCTGCCGGCTGCGTATTCGTTGATTACGCCGTAGCCACCCATAAGTTCGATGGTGCGCTTTGCTGCACGGATAGCTGCTTCCGAAGCATACAACTTTGCTGCTGCTACATCGGGAACACATTCTGTACCACGGTCGTAGATTGCAGTTGCGTTGAAAAGCATATTTTCTGCTGCTTCGTATTCAACCTTGTTTTCTGCAATGAGGAACTGGATAGCCTGCAATGCTGTCATTGGCTTTCCGTAGATTACGCGTTCCTTTGCGAACTTGATGCCGTCTTCGAGGCAAGCCTTGAGAACGCCAGTTGCGATAGCTGCCATACCCGAACGACCGAAGTGTCCGATGGTGTGCATTGCAACCTTCATTCCGTCGCCAACCTTGCTGAGCAAACAGTCGTCGCCAATCTTGACATCGTTGAGGATAACTTCGCCAGTTACCGAACCCTTAAGACCGAGCTTATGCTCTTCGCGGCCTGGTGCCAAACCTGGAGTCTCGGGCGGAACGATTACTGCGCTCAATATCTTGCGGCCCTTTTCGTTTACACCGCTGCAACCGATAATTACATTTACATTTGCAATGTGCGAGTTGGTAATGAAGCACTTACGACCATTAACAACAAAACCTGTATCGGTCTTGTCGATTGTTGTACCCTGGTTTCCGAGGTCTGAACCGCCAGTAGGTTCTGTTGCCGAAAGACCGCCGACCTTTGTTCCTGCGCAAAGTTCGGGCAAATATTTCTGCTTCTGCTCTTCGGTACCCCAGTTGAGGATAGCGGCAACGCCGAGGTCGTGAGTCATTATTGCAATGCCGAGGCCTGCCGAGTAGCGCGAAACTTCTTCGATGATGATTGCTCTTTCGGTAAGTCCGAGACCAACGCCGCCGTACTGCTGCGGAACAAAGCAACCGAGCATACCCATCTGACCGAGTTCCGGCCAAAGTTCAACTGGGCATTTGTCTTCTGCATCCCATTCTGCTGCGTGTGGAGCTATTTTCTGTTCTACAAATTCGCGGACAACCGTCTGCAACATCTTCTGATCTTCAGTGAAAAATTGAAACATAATTCCTTTATTTTAATTTGTTTATAATCGTACAAAAACATAAATGGCATTTGTACATTTCGTTGATTTCAAGAGTTTATGTGCCTGTAAAATCAAACCCATATACAATTGCGAGTGCAAATATCGTTAATTTTATTTAGGGTAGCAAATTTTTTGTGCAAAATATGGAAAATGTAGGTGTTGGTTGGTTAATCTAAAATACCAAATTCTGCCCCTTGCTTTTAAATTTAATCTAATACTTTGATTTATAATAATATAGGTAATTCAATTTGCAATAATCCCAAAATGTTTTTCTCTGAAATATGCATTTTTCCCCAAATTTATTCTGTCGAATAATGCACTTTTCCCCAACTGTTTGAGACTTCTATCGTGGCAATAAAAAAAACAATGCGATTGCATCATTTGTGCAACCGCATTGTCTCAATGTTATTTCTTTATAACCAGTTATTTCTTTACAACCACTGGATCTGGCGGCATCATGTTTATTGTAATCGCGAATAATTTTTCATGTATTATTCATTATATATGCTTTCCGCTGTGCTTGCTAGATTCTTTAATATCTGCTTCTTATCTTCAGATTTTAAGTCGTCATTATATATTTGAATATGATAAGCATTTTCTTTAGTGTAAGATACATCATTGAAATATTCTTTTAATTTTTCCGTTTGGATTCCATCATCGGTAATTTTAAAATCTACCCACATATATTTTTTAGTCAAATGAATCCAAGAAAAATTTGTAGCCTTTTTGTTCAAACACAATCCTATATAAGGTTTGGTGTAATTTAATTCATAATTTTTATTATCACACGCATTATTTATTATTTCCAACATTTGGTCGGCACATTTAATTGTATTTGGATATGGAGTTTCCCATGATTGACGATCAGCAGGAACTGATTTTACCTCATCTTCTTCATAGCTTCTTGGTTTTGATTGATCAAGTATTTTTGTAAATATTATTCCATATTCATTATTTACGCAATAAGCATTCATTTGAATGGCAATAATAGGAATAAAACCATTGAATAGAGATATGACATTAAAAAAACGATTGGTTATATCTTCTGCGATAATTACCGCACAATGTTCGTACTGTGGATTTCGTTTTCTCTCTATATCCCAATATTCTATTGTTCTAATTATGTGACTAGGATCCGTTTGTCCCAACTGTATTTCTACTTCGAATCGTTTGCTTGTTTCGGGATTGCGTAATAAGACATCTAGTCTTCCGCCTGTATCTTGTGTTTTTTCCCGTTGTATCAATTCAAGTTCTCCTAATCCTAATAATAATGGGTTATCTGCTATCATCTTCTGAATGACAGATTCATTTATATCAGAAATTTCTGATATGCTTTTTTTTATAAATTCAATCATGTGTTTTTTTATTATCTTACAGATAAAGATAATAATCATTAATTTTAGAAAAATAGCGATTGCCACGATGGGGCAACCGCCATATTCCGTTATTATTTCTTTACAACCACTGGGTCTGGAATATCTTCGGTTATACCAGCAACCTTCTTTGCCATTTCGGCGTATTCCTCGAATGGGGTAGAAGCCTTTACGACCATCTTTGCACCATCGGGAGAACCGCCACCGTGCATACAACCTGGTACGCCAGCACCGATAGTCAACCACTCCGAAAGTCTAACGGCTCTCATGCGGCTTTCGGTCGAGCAGTCGCCAGCCTTGATGATGTTGGTGATGAATTCGCCGTATGCAGGATTGTGGAAGTCTTCGTAGGTAGGTGCGCAACCTGTTTCAACGATACCGCCGCCAATTTCCTGGCAGAGACGCTTTGTTTCGTATGGCAATGTAGCAACATACATCTTGTTGAGGTGAGCAATCTTCGAGTTCGATACCCAAACGCCGTTCTTCTGTCCGCCGAGTGCCATTGCACCAACGCCAAGACCGAAAGTGGTTTCGTTGTTTGCTGCCATAGCAACAAGCTTGTCGTCGAATTTCTTGCTCGAAATGCCGTTTGCGCGAGCCATAAGCATGCTTGCACCAATCATGATGTCGCCCTGACCTGCAACGCAAGCACCTATGCAAGCGCGGTAGTTAGCGGTGAAGTATTCGATAACCTTGCCCGAGTACTTGAATTCGCCCGCCATGAATACTCTTTCGTTCGGAATGAAAACATTGTCGAAGAGCAGGTAAGCCTGAGTGATACCAGTTTCTGGAATATCCCAGTTCTGCTTGTATTCGCGGTCGTCGCTCGGACGGCGGGTTTCAACTATTGTAAGGCCTTCAATGTCGCGCGGGCAAACGAACGATACTGCAAAGTCGGCATCGGTGTCCTTGTAGCCCGAACCCGGGAGAATGAAGATTTCGTCCGATGCAGCAACACCGCAAATCATAACCTTGGCACCGCGAACTACGATACCGTCGGCACGCTTTTCAACGATGTGGACATTGCTGTCGAGGCAAGGCTGCTGATGAGGCTTCATGCTACGGTTACCCTTGGCATCGGTAAGAGCTGCAGCGCAGAGGATTCCGCGTTCCTGAGCCGAAAGTATCCATGCTTTCAGTCTTTCCTGGTAGTTGGTGCCAAATTCGGCATCGATGTCGTGGGTAACAGCCCACATTACATTCTGTGCATTCCAGCCGACGCAGGTTCCGCCCGAGCAGGTACCAGTCTGACGGTACATTTCGCGTTTCATGCGTGCGTTGTTCATGATGTCCTCGAGGGTTCTCATCATGCTGTTGAAGCGCATAATCGGCTTTCCTGTGAAATCGGAAACAGTTGTGAAGATGTCCTTCTTTTCTTCGCAAGCTGCACCATCGTATGCGCGTGCGTGGCTTTCAACTGTACGGCGGGTTGCCGGGTGGGTTGTAACATCGGTGATTAATTCTCCATTCTTGTAGATATTTGGTCTCATTGCCTTGAGGGCTGCCAAATATTGTTCGCGTGTTCTTATCATAATATTATCTTTTAATTTTTGAAAAAATGATTGGCAAAGATAATGTTTCCTTTTGAAAGAAACAAATGTTTTTCAATGGCGAGTTATGCTAAAAATAAAAAATGTGTAGTGAGATTTTCTTTGTTTTTGTTGTGGTTGATAATCAGATGTATATGATGTTTCGAATAGTCCTTAACAAAATAATAAACAAAAAATCAGCCGTAAAGTGTTATATTTGCAGTTTATAATTTAACAGCTGTTAGAGATGGGTCTTTTT
>JAEEGK010014437.1_pt1 | contig 17650 bp, 12 predicted proteins | sample 8958771 | NCBI WGS metagenome assembly JAEEGK01 (sample SAMN16246547, study PRJNA631951) | gut metagenome | biome: gut microbiome; feature: rumen; material: SC-attached | host: Bos | place: Iran: Karaj | collected 2018-10
CCCCAATCCCCAATCCCCAATCCCCAATCCAAATAAAGATAAAAAATGTAAAAATAATTATTATTCTTTATTAAATAAGTATATAAAATAATTTTTAAAAATTTAATTATTTTTTTTTTTTTCTTTTGTTCTAAAAAAATTATTCAACTTTTTCTGAAATTATATTTTTTCATTATTATTTTTCTATAATATTATTATAATTATATTCATAAAAAATTTTTATAAATAAAATGTAATCTTGTCCAAACATAGTATCATGATATTGATGAATATCATATAAATCATATTTATTTTTATCATTTTATTTCCTTCTATATAATTTTCATATTCATATTTTTAATTGAGAAGTATAAGAAAAAAATTTTGTTAGTATTATTATTTTTTCTTTTATAAACCTTTAAATATATTATTAAAATAAAATAAATATATATCTTTTTAATTTTTAATTAATTAAATTTAGGTATATTAGAAATCTATTATATTTTATAAAATTTGGTAATTTCTAAATCTTTAAAGAAAAAATCCAAAAAAAATTTACCATTTTTAAATTTGAATTGATAAAAATTAGAGATAATTTATATTAATATATATGCATTTTAAAAAAATTATATTAATTCCTTTATTTTTATACTGCAAATATTCTATTATTATCGATTTTGGTTTCTTTTTTTTTTCCTTATTTTATTTTTTATATATTTGATGATAATTTTAAATATATTTTTTATGGATATAATAAAAAATAAAAAATTTATTTTGCTATTATGCTATTTTTTAATATTAATTTTTTTTATTTTGTTTATTAACTTGCCATTTATTATTATTAAATATTTAATTAATTTTTTGATAAATTTATAAATTTACAATTTATTAAATTAAGGAATTAATTAAATCCAAAATAATCATACTAATTTTTTACCTGAATGATTTGAAAATAAGTAACTTATTCTTGATAATCAAAATTTTTCACTTAAAAAAACCTTAAATTTTCTTTAATTATTACTATTAAATAAAATTTTTATTTTTTTTATTCATATTAGAAGATTAAGTATTTTTTAAAAATCCTCTTCATTAACCTGAATCATTTTTTGATTTCATTCAATCTTTAAAATTTTCTTATTTTTGTCAAATTTTTAAATATTTTCCATATTTCTTTTTAAACAAAAAAAAATCAAAATAATTATAATGATAAATAATAATGCAGGATGCTACGAAGGAGATATTAACTATTTAATTATTGACTACTTAAAACAACAGAATTTTAATTCAAATTCAGAAAAAGAAGAAATAATTATGAAAGTATATATATTTTTTAATTTTATTCATCATAATTCTATAGCTCCAAAATAACTTATCTTATGGACAATATTCTGATTTATCTTTAAAGAAAAACAACTGCTCATATGATAAAAGAAAAGAACTTTTTGATAAGTTAAAAAAGTATAACTTAAATCAAATTATAGGTAAATTTATAAATTTTAATTTTGGTTCTTTTAATTTTAAAAACATTCCAAAAAATGAATCAAAAGAGATACAATTAACAAATTTTAATATGATAAGGAATAATAAAAGTGTATTAGAAATAAGTAAAAAATTCTATGAAAAAAAAAACATTTTAAATTATAATCACATGAAAACATTATTAGGACATATATCAATTGTTGATAATATAAATATTGTCCCAGTTCCCATTTTTTGTTTATGTTTTAGTGAAGATGATACAATGTTATTCACAGGAGATAATAATGGAGTAATTAAAATATGGTCAACAAAAACTGGAATATTAATTGATGTTTTTAAAAATCATGACAAACCAATAAATGAATTATTTTTTTACCATAATTATTTAATTTCATGTTCAGAAGATCAAAGTGTAATTATTTGGAATACAAAAATTCTTCAAATGGAAAAAATTTATAATTTTGAAGAAAGTATAGTAAGATTAGTTGGATTTGATTATAAAAATGAAAATTCAACTATTAAACATATTCTTATTATAATTTCAATTAGTGGGAAAATTTATTTTTTAAGTTTAGATGATTTAAATGATGATGATAATGATATTTTTCCAGGAAAATTTTATTTTGATAGAAATATTATTGAAAAGAAAAATTTAAAAAAAAATAAACAAATTCAACAAAGTAGTGTTGCAGTTAATAATAAAATGGAAATTTTAGTATGTGGATATAATGATGGTTTAATTTGTGTTTGGGATATAAAAAGAATTTTTGATGATTCAATTAAAAATAAAAAATTTATTTTAGATTTTTCAAGTTATGTTTTATTTCTTGAATATGTTCATAATTCAATGGTTCAATTTGCAGAATTTTGTTCTTCTGGAAAATATTTTATTACAGCATCTGTTGATGGTTCAGTCATAATTTGGACTGTTAAAGATCATATAATCAATTTAATGAGAATTAATATTTTAGAATCAAAAAAAATTCCAATTTTAGAATTTCCAATTTATTGTATTCAAACAATTACTGAAAGTGAAGATAGAGTAAGAAGTTCTGTTAATGTTGCAATGTGGACAAAAAAAAATAATTATGTTGTTATTATTATTTCATCAAAACCAAGGAAAAAATATATTAATGAAGTAAGAAATAATCAAAATAAAATTGATAATAAACAAAATATTGTTTTGAGAAGAAGTTCATCTTTAATTGTTTATTCTATTTCATTAAATAATATTATAAAAAAATATAATGAATTAAATGGATTTCATTGTCATGATGAATGTTTTGTATTAGAAAGTCATCCTTTAAATGAAGAAATAATATTAACAATTTCAGGAACAAATAATATTGTTTTATTTAATTTTTTAACTGGTCAAATAATAAAAGAATTTACAGAAAATAATTTCTTTTTTTCAAACATATCTCAAAGTATAATAGCTTCTGAGGGAAAATTTTCTTCAAAAGGAGATTATTTTGTTATTTCAACATTTTTAGGATTTATATCAATTTATTCTATTTATTCTAGAAATTCATATTTAACTACTTATATGAATCAATTTATTACATCAGAATTTAATTCAGATTCATTATCTACAAAAGAACCACTTTCTTTAATTTTTCCAAAATATGTTAATATGTATGATTTACCTTATATTGTAGAACAACCTTATAGTCAATTTAAATTAAGCCAAATAGATTTTTTAAGAGAAAATTTAAGGAATAAATATAATATTAATTCAAGAATCATTGAAGAAAAATTTATGAAAAATAATTATCAAAATTATGAATATTTCTTTGAAGAAAGAATTTTGGAATGTTCAAAAGAAGAAGAAGCATTTAAACAAGCCGAAAAAGATAATATGAATTATAGATTATCAAATAATGATGAAAGAGAAGAAGTTCAAGAAAATGAAGAGGAATCAATTAATGATGATAATTATAATAATAATGAAAATATATCAAATAGTGAAGATTATCAAAATGATGAGTTATTAAGTGAAGATAATAAAATGATAATTGAAAATAATGAAGAAGAAGAAATTAATAATAGAAATAATTATAATATAAATTATAATTTAAGACATAGACATAATTCGACAAATATAAATGATAATTCAAATAGATATTATAATTTAAGAAGTATAAATAATAATAATGAAAATAATTCAAATTATATTCATACAAGATCACATGATCATTTAAATAATAATAATAATCATCATAATCATTCTAATTTAAGAATTCGACATAAATTGAGATTAAGAAGAAATAATATTGATAATAATCAAAATATGATAAATAATAGAAATCATAATAATTATAATGAAAATAATTTAAATAATATATCTGAAGAAAATTCTGATTTAGAATATCAACAAGCAATTGAGGGATTGAATCATAAAAAAAGAAAAAATAATAAAATAGATGATGATGAATCAGAAGATATTAAAATAAAAGATATTGAAGAAGATGAAATATCAGAAATAAATAAAGAAATTATTTTAAATGAACTTATTAGTAAAGCAAATATTAATGTTGAACATGAATGTTTTTGTTGTAAATTTATGAATTTAAAAACATTAGGACCATTTTATTTAGATTTTTCAAATGGAATTAAAATTTCTTTTATCAAAACATTTGATTATGAAAAGGAAATTTATTTAGATTTTAATTGTTTATTTTATTATAATGATTTTATTGTTATAGATAAACATAAAAAAAGATTTGATATTATAAAAACAATTACAAATATTATTAAAAATGAAAAAATTTGTTTTCGTTGTGGAGGACAATTTGCAAATAAAAAATGTACAAATAAGAATTGTGAAAGGTATTTTCATGGAAATTTCTGTGTAAAAAAATTATGTGTTGAATCAGAAAATACAGATGATAATTTTTGTTTATGTTTAGAGTGTTATAAAGATTATTTTGAAGTAGAATTAAATGAAATTAATCAAACAAATATGAATGGAATTAATATGAATTTAGTTTCAAAACAATTTTTTTTAGAAAAAAAATTAATATCTTCAGTTTTTTTTCCTCAAAAAGGAGAAGAAGTATATTTTATTTATCAAGCATATGAAGCATTTTTACAAAAATATTATCCATATATTATTTATGAAATGAAAAATAAAATATTTTTTTGGGAAAAAAATTTTCAAATTAATCATCCTTTACTTTGTAAAATTATAAATATAACATATGAATTTGAAAATTCGAAAACATTAACTTATGTAAAAAAATTTTATGGTCAGAAAAATTTTCAAAATAATATAAAAATTATAATAAGAATTCAATTATATTATGAAGAAGAAAATAAAGAATTTGAAATTATTTTTTTTGAAAATGATTTGCCTGATTTTCTTATAAGAAGAAATTATTATGAAAAAACTAAGTTATATTATGAAGAAATAATATGTAAAAATAAAAATAATATAATTAAAATTTATTTAGGAGATGAATGCTATGAGGCAAAAATATTAGAAGATATTACACAAGAGAATAATTTTTATTTTTCAAATTCAAAATATAATTCATTAAAAATAAAATATATTAATGAAAATAATCTTCAAGAAAATGATGAAGAGACACAAATAAGTTTTTGGGATATATATCATTCTGAAGGAGTAATTATTGATGTAAAATGGGGAAAAATTCAAGAAAAATTACTAACTCATTTGATAAGTATAATGGAAAAAAATAAAAAAGATTTAAAAGTATTTTTTGAACCTGTGGATGAAATAAAAGATAATGCTACAAATTATTATAATATTGTACCAGTACCAATGTTTTTAACATTAATAAAGGAAAGATTATCAAATAAATATTATTTAACAGAAGAAAGTTTTAAATTTGATATTGATTTAATTAATTCAAATTCAAAATTATATAATGAAAATTCTTCTTTGATTGTAAGAAATGCACAAATATTAATCAATAAATTATATGAAATTTTAAATAATTTTAATAAATCATTTGACATAATTAAGAATACCACAGATTCTGATTCTAAAATTTTGACAAAAAAAAGAAAAAGAATTGAAAGAGATTTGGGGTTTAATTATGAAGATGAAAATGATTATCTTTTTACGAATAATAATCAAAGGTCTTTAAGAAAAAGAAAAATAATTTCTGTTAAATCAATTTCAGATAATGAAAATGAAGAAAATAATAATCAAATTAAATCAATTAAAAAAGGTAAAAAAAAAAAATATAAAAAAAAAGGAAAAAAATAAAAACTTTAACTAAAAAATAATAATAAATTATATTATATAATTAATTTTAATTATTCAACTTTTTTATAATTATAATATAATTTTTTTTAGTTTTTTTTTGAATAAAAATTTCTATTTAATAATTGCATAATTTAATTTTAATAATTGTTCAAAAATTTAATAATATTTTTATACCTTAAAAAAATAGTAATAATTTTATCTTTTTTTAATATATTATGAAAGTTAAATCATATATTTTAATTGATTTTATTTTTTTATTATTAAATTTAATTCTAAATTCTAAATCATACAATTTTAAATTTTTATATATTATATATTTTTTAAGATTAAATATTACTAACCATTTTTTATTGATGAATTAATTTAATTGTTTTAAAAAATATTTTTAAATTTATTAATCTTTTATAAATAGTATACTAAAATTTATTTAGAATTTAGAAAAAAGAATTTGAAATAATATTAATAATTCAAGAATAATCAAAAAAAATTTAAAAAAAATAAAGATAATACAAACTTATATTAATATGGATATATTATTAGAAATAATAATAAATTAAATAAAATAATGATTGATTAAAATTATGATTTAATATACTAATTGAAATTATTAACTCTTATAAAATAAAAAATAATTAAGAAAATGTCAAAAAAATAATTTTATTATCATTTCAAAAAAGAATTTAATTTTAATTTCAATTATTTCAAATAAACAATTAATTTAATTTTTTTAAAAAAACAATAGCAAAAAAAATTTTACTTAATTAATATAACAATTATGAGAATTTATAACTATATGATTATAATTAAAATATCTCCTAATAATCAATTTTAAAAAAATGAAAAAAAAAAAAACAAATAAACTCAATATTTTACCAATTAATAAAAGGATCTTTATCATGTGGTAATGCAATTTGATTATCATCTTCAGAATCAGGATAATAATTAAAATTCGACGAATCAATCCAATTTTTAACATCAGGAACAAATGGAGCTTTCATAGTTTTAAACAAAAGAGATTTCCAATCAAATCCATTAAAAAACTTATGTTCAATAATATCTCTAATACCATTTTTCAAACATCCATATCTTCTACTAGTATCAACAACTAATAAATGTTTAATTAAACTTCTTGCTTCTTTATTAATATTTTTGGGAAATTTAACTTTACATTTTAATATTTGTTGATATAAATTAAGAGGATCATTATCCATAAAAGGCACAACACCAACAATCATTTCATATAAAAAAATTCCTAAAGTCCACCAATCAACTGGAAAATTATGTCCTTTATTTGCAATTATTTCAGGTGCAATGTATTCAGGTGTTCCACATAATGTATATGTCATTTCTTTATCTATAATTTTTGCAAAACCAAAATCAGTTAATTTTAAATAACCATTAAAATTAATTAATATATTTTCTGGTTTTAAATCTCTATATACAATTTTTTTCTTATGTAAATATTCAAAAATTGTTACTATATGTGCTGCGTAAAATTTTGCTTGTTCAATTGGAAAATATTCTTTTGATTTTAATAAAGTAAATAATTCTCCTCCTGGAATAAATTCAGTTAATAAATATAAATATACAGGATCAATTAAAGATGCTCCTCTAAATTCAACTATAAATGGATGATATATTTGGGAAATTATTATATATTCATTAAATACGTGATCTACTTGTTTCATTCTTATTATATCTGCTTTTTTTAATATTTTTAATGCGTATGTTCTTCCTGTTTTTTTATTTCTTGTTAAACGTACTTTTCCATATGCTCCTGTTCCTATTGTTTGAAGGAGATTATAGTCGCTTATACTTATTTTATTTATATAATGATTTTTTAATATTGCAGTTTCATCTGTCATTTCTTAAAAATGTAATTATTTTTTTCATTCATAATAAATTTTTTTGATTTTAATTAATTATTATTTATTATTTTATATTTTTTATAAGTTAAAAAATGAAAACAAAGAAAAAAAATACAATTTTATTCTTTACTTATTATTTATTTGTAATTTTTTTTTTAGAAATATAAAATAATATTTTTAGTTAAAAATCATTAATTTACATTTCATTTAATTTTTTTTGAAATATAAGAGTTTATGTAAATATTAATTGATTATTTAGAAAGAAGAAAGTAAATTGCTAAAAAAAAGATATATAAGATTACAAATTTTTTATTATTTAATATTATTTTAATGTTAATAAAATAATATAATTATAGATATACTATTTTAAATTAATATAATTTAAATTTTATAATTTTCCAAATAATCTTTAATAGATTTAATTACATATTTTTTTTGTTCACATATTTTTTGAATAATTTCATTACTTATAGGTTCATCAAATGTATTTAAAAGTAAAAGTTGACATTCAGATTGATTAATTTTAGTTAATTCTAATAATATTTTTTGCATTGGTATTTTTGGTTCACCTCCTAAAATTTGTATAATATAAATCCATTTATTCCAATTTTCCTTTTTATCTAAAACAATCACTTTAATATATATTTTTTTAGAATGATTATCATAATAAATAATTAGATTATCACCTATATTAGGTTGAATAAATTCTTCATCACCATCTAATTCAATTAAAGGTGCAATTTTTTTTAAATTATTAGGATTAGTTGAAAAATCCCAAATATCTTGCATTGATCCTCTAATTATTCCACTTTCATATTGAATTAAATCAATTAAAGAATCCTGAATAGTATTTTCAATGTTTTTAAATTTTTCATTCAAAATTTTTTCGTCAAACATTTCAGCATTTTCTTTAAAAATTTTATTAAATTTTGCAGTTATAATTGTAACAGTAGTATTATCTTCAGTAACTTTAAAAACTTCAATTTTTAATATTAAATAACCTCCATTTTGAAGTTGAATACAATATTTTATTTTTTTATATCCTGGAATTTCAATTACTTTTAATACTTTTCCATTATAAGGAAATTTACCTAATATAATTCCAATAAATTCACTTCCTACTGTAAAATTGTCAATTCCTTTTGTATTTATTGGATGATAATTCTCAATTGAAGTAATTAATGAGTATACTGATATATCTCTTATAATCAACCAAATTTTTTCAAATGGTAGTTTAAAATGATAAGTAAATTGAACATTTTCTAAATTTTCAATCATTATTTATTATTAATTATTATTTAATTTTAATATTTTTTTTATTTTTAATAAATAATTTTTTTATAAAATAAAAAAAGTATGAAACAAATAATTTTCATTTTTTATATTTTTATAATATTGATAATAAAAACAAAACAATCAACTTTATGTAATGAAGTAAATTGTTATTCACCAAATGGAAAATGTATTCATAATAAATGCATTTGTAATTATGGATATCAAACATTTGAATTAAAAGAAAATAATGGTAAATATTGTACATATAAACAAATAACAAGATGGCTTCCTTTAATATTAGAAATATTTTTACCTTCAGTTGGACATTTTATAATTGGAAAAACATATATTGGAATTTTTAAATTAACTTTAGTTATAATTCCTATTACTTGTATGTGTATTGGGTTTTGTATGACACAACCTGCTTCAGAGGATGCTTTAAATCAAAGTGGAAATATTGAGAGAGAAAAACCACTTTGTGAATTAATTACTTTTGGTTTAGCTGTCATTTCATTAATTTTACTTTTAATTATGCAAATTATAGATATTATTTTATTTTTAATTCCTTTTTATAGAGATGGAAATGGTTTTCCTTTGATTTGAATAACTTACAAAAATATTTAAAATTTACCATTAATAAATTAATTTTTTTAATAATTGTAATATAAAAGAATTTAATTATTATTCTTATCTTTTATATTAAGAATTTATCAATAAGAAATTTTTGTGATTTCATAATCTGTATTAATTAATGTAAATTATTCAAATCAAATTATCTTATATTCAAAAATATTTCTTTATTTAATGTAATTATTTCATTTATTTTATTTATTTTTTAATTTCAAAAATCTAAGTTTATTTTTTATATTTCCAAAGATAATCAATCAAATTAACAAGATTTCTTTTAAAAATAATAAGTACAAAAAATTAAATAAATATAAATAAAAAATGTTCAATAAATATGAGAATAAAAATATTAATACAAAAACAGGTGTTTTGAAGTTTCTCTTTTGATGAAAAATATTATATTTATTTTTAAATTAATTTGTTGAATTGTAAAAAAGAAATGATGAAAATAAATTGAAGAATTTATAAATTATTTATAATAATTATATTAAATAAAATATTTTAAAAAATACATATATAAAAACTACTTATTATAACTTATTAATAAATCAAAATATAACTCTCTTAATTTATAAATTATGATATTTTCAAATACAAAATTATTTTAAAAAAAATTACATTTTTTTCCCTTTCTTTTGTAATCTTACTAAAGAGAAAAACATTTCATTAATCCCTTTCCTTTTATTATAAAAAAGTGAATTTCTTCTTTTTCTTAATTTAATATCCTTCAATGAAAATGCTAATCCCTTTAAATAAGATATTCCACTATTCAATTTAGAATGATTTAAATGTTTAGGAGAAAAAAAACAAGAAGAAGAAGAAGAAAGTAAAACTGAATCTTCATTAAAAGAACTAGAATTTAAATCTTTTTCATTATTAATTAAATTATGAAATCTTAATATTTTTCTTTCTGCTAAAGATTTCCTTTTAAAAACTTTTCCATATATTTTATCAGGAGAATATTCAGGTTGCATAATAAAAGTTTCTTGTTTTTCTAATATTGATGAACATGAACTTCCTTCACCTCTTAATATTATATTATATTTAGAATATATTTCAGGTTTTAATTTAATTGATATAACTTTATAAAATTTTTTTTCAGTATCAATTATACATAAATGATTTACTTTAGATTTATCTTTTTTTTTATATTCATTAAATTCATTATTTGAAAATAAAAGAAGATTAGTTCTAATTTTATTTGCATTTTTATTTTCTAATATTGGAGATTGATATTTTTGAAGAAAATTTGAAAAATTATAATGACTATATCTTCTATCTTTATTATGAATAATATTCATTTATATAAAATTTTTTTTAAATTTTATAATTTTGAAAAAATGATGGAAAATGAATTAGATGAAATTAATACTGATTCACATAAAAAAAATCCTAGTATAACTAAACCAACAAATCCAGAAGAAGTATTAAAATTTATTGAAGAACATGAAAAAAAGTCAAATAATATGATTGATCAAGGTCATGATTTAATTAAAAAGATTAAAGAAATGAATAAAGAAATTTCTTCAGAAATTCAAGCACATAATATTTTAATTTCTAAATTAGATAATAATATGACTTCTGCAAATGAAAATTTAAAAAAAAATTCAAATAAAATAGAAGAAATTTTAAAAAAAACTTCTTCTTATTCATTAGTAATTGCAATGATAATTCAAGTAATTGTTATTTTATTTTTAATATTTATTTAACTAATTAATCATTGAAAATAAAAAAATAAAATTTTGAAATTAAATAAAAAAATTCTTAAAAAAAAAATTATTAAGCCTTTGTCATAATATAAATAAAATGATAATTATTAAAATCAAGTCCTTCATTTAAATTATTATCACTTTTCGCAAAAGGTTTAATAATTTTTTCATAATTAATTTTAACCCAATTTTGACTTTTAAAAAATTTCATTCTATGTTCAGAATCTCCAAAAGAAATGCAAATATATTTACCATCATGATTTAATACTCTATATATTTCACTAATCATTTTTTGTGAATTTTGAACTGGATTTTCAGAACATAAAATTGAATCTAATGTTCCTTTATCTAAAACAACATTAAATTGACCTGAATCAAAATCTTTCATTTCACAAACATCTAAAACTTTAAAAATCATTTTTGGATATTTTGATCTACATTTTTCATCCATATATTGAATTACTTTATTAGAAAAATCTATATTAATAATATTTTCATATCCATCTTCATACATACTTTCACTTAATCTAGAATTTCCACATCCAACATTTAAAATTTTTGCTTTTTTTGATATGTGATTTGATAATATTTCTTTTAAATCTGGATAAGTTTGATACCAATCAAATTGTTCATTTCTCTTTAAATATCTTTCTTCCCAATATTCTATTTTACCATAATGAGCCATAATTGCATTATCTAACATTCTTTTTTAATTGTTTTTAATTATTTAAAATTTTTTTTTTTAAATTTTATTTTTTTTTTTTTTTAATTTATAAAAAAATTATTTAAGTTATTATTACCATGGATATAAATCAATATTATTACCATCAGTATATCTATTTAAACCAAATAAAACTAAATCTGTAATATACCATATAATTAAAACAGTTGTAAATATACTTGAAAGAAGACCAAATTTTAAAGCCATTTCATCTTTCCATTCTCTTTGAACTGTAAAATATCTCATTAATATTAATAATGACCATGTTATTAACCAAAATATTAATTTTCCCATTCCAAAACCATAATTTTTTACATAAAGATGACCAATACCAAATGATGGAATTGCTTCTAATAAAAATGCTATCCATTGTAATTTTTTTTTATATGAACATTGGATTTTTGCATCATAAGGATATGTTGAATATTGTTCTTTACATTCACATATTGCATTTTCTATACATATTCCATTTTCTGTATTACAGTTTTGACAATCTTCAAATGAAAATATAAAACATAATAAAAAGAGAACTATTTGAATTTTTTTCATTATTTTTTAATTATTGATTAATTATATTTTATAATTTAATAAAATTAACAAAAAATATATTATATTTTTTAAAGAAATATTTATAAAAGTGTTATTCTTTCATCAAAAAGTTCATATATAAATTTAATTAATTCAAAAAAATATTTATATACTACATCTCATATATTCATTTTAATTTTAAATTTATTTTTTAAAAACAAACGATTTTATAAAGAATTTCAATATTATTCTTAATTAAAATCCAAAATTTAAAATAAGATTATAATAATTTTCCAAATCTATTATAAATAAATAATAAAATAAAAGGATATTTAATTAGGATTATTATCTTAAATATATGATTATTTAATGAAAAATTTAATTTAAATTTATTTTGTTTATAATATTATCAAATAAATATTAAATATAATTATTCATCATCTTTTGATTTCATTTGATTTATTTTATTTTGTAATCTTTGAATATCTTCATCTTTAGTTTTTTCTAAAAAAATTTCTTTAATTTCTGTAGGAATCATTTTAATATTTATATGTTCATGTTCTAATAAATTTGTTATAAAAAAAGCTGTTAATCTTGCAAGTCTCGTTTTATTTTCTTTTTTTTTTTCATTTTTATAATTTTCAATAATATGTCTCAAATAAGTAGTTATAAATGCTTCAGGCATTTCAACTTTTTGAATAATTTTATTTGCAACTTTCATAGAATTAACAGTCCAAGTTCTTTCTAAAAACAATGTTAAATAATCTTCAAATCCATTATGATTAGAAATCTTTAATAAAATTTGAGTAGCCAATTCATCATTTTTTTCAATTAATTTCATTAAACTATCAGGAGTATAATTAATTTCTTTTAAAATATTAGGATTTTCACCTATAGTTTCTAAAATATAATTTACTTGTTCCTCAGTTAAATTTTTATTTTTTAAAGGTCTATTTATTAAATTTGCTAAAGTTTCTTGAATTGGACTCATAGTAAAATCCCAAATAAAATCATATTTTAAAGTTGGTAAAATCCACATTGGCTCATCTTCATAAAATTGATAATTTGAATTTGGATAATAAGTTAAAAAATTAGGTTCAAAGTAATTATATGATATTTCTTCAGGTGATAATTGCTTTAAATCAAATAAAGGTAAATTTTCAGGAGATTTTTCTATATTATTTATTCCATTATTATTATTATCATAAAGAACTGGACGAATCCAATCATTTATTTCTTTTGATACTTTTTCTTTTGTTATATTATAATTTTTCCATAATATTTCCATATCTGGAAGTTTAATTTCTTCATTATTTTGATTAATTTCTATAAATTCTTTTATTGACATTTTTGAATATGTAAAATTTGATTCTAATAAATCTGAAAGAAGTTTTCTTTCACTATTTATTTTTGAATTGTCTAATGATTCTAATAAAATTGGAATAAATGGTGTTGTTGGACTTGATTCTTGTCTATAAATATCGTAAAATAAATAAAAAGAACATATTCTTTGTGTTAAATTTAATAAATTCTCTTTTATTAAATACCATAATGTTATACAAACTTTGAATTGATCTGATTTTGAATATGTTTTTTGGAAATTCAATGATATTGATTCAAATGTTTTTGTTTCATCACTTATTAATGAATATAAATTTGATAAATCATTTGGTGATAACATTTTAAAATATAATTTGAATAATTAAAATATTTGAAATAATAAAATGAAATAATTTTTTTTAAATTAATATATATTATTATTATTGATAGAATTCAATTTTAATCATAATAAATAATTTTATTTAATTTAAAAGAATAAATTAATAAAATAATAATATTATTTCAATTAAAACATTGAAAAAGAAGTTAAATTTTAAATACTAAATAAATAAAAAAATAATATATAAAAAAAAAATGAGTATAAAACCAACAAAAAGTAATAAAAAAGTCTATGAAACAAAAAATAAAATAATAGAAGAAAATGAAGAAGAACCTATATCTCTTCAGAATTCAAAAGAAGCAATAAAAGATTTTTCAGGAAGAATTAATAAAACAAAAGAAAAAGAAAATGATAGATATGATGATGATGAAGATAATCAAGATAATCAAGAAAATCAAGAAAATCAAGAAATTAATTTAAATATATTAGATAAAAATGAGTTAAAAAATGAAGAAGAAGAAGATGAAGATGATGAAGAAGAAGAAGATGAAGAAGAAGAAGAAGAAGAAGATGAAGAAAAAGAAGGAAATAAAAATGAAGATAAAAGTAATAATGAAGAATTTAAAAAAGAAGATAATGAATCTGGTGAAAGTGATAATATGGGAAAAGAAGATGAAATTAATACAAATATTCAATGGGAAGAATCACCAAAAGAAGAAAAAAAAAATTCAAATTTAAATATAAATAATATTGATTTAAATAAACCAATTTCAGAAGCTCATGAATTAGATTTTAATTCTAATTTTGTTGATGAAGAAAAAGAGAATAATGATACTAATATTAATACAAATAAATCAATGAGAACAAATTTAACAAATAAACTTAATAATATTCATTCAAATATTTTTTCTCATCAACCTTCAATTGAATTAAATCCAAAAATATTTGAATTTAATTATAATAAAGATGATTTAAAAAAGAATCCAAATACAAATTGGTGTTTGAGTTTAAATTCTTTTGAAATTTTCAAATGTTGTATGGGAAATAAAGATTATCATAAAGATGATTATATAAAATATTGTGCCGTATGTTCTAAAAAATTAGAAATTAAAGAAAATACAATTATTTGTGTAAATTGTTTTAATTATATTTTGATGTTTGATTTAATTTTAAATAAAATGGATGATGATTGTTTAGATGATATAATAAATAAAATTATGGAAGATCATAAATATGAAAAAAGTGGAGATGCTGATTATAAAATTGAATTAAGAAAAATGATTTGGAATGAATTTAATTTTTTAACTGATAAAACTTATGATGAATTTTCTATTGTTATTAGAGCAATTGGAAGATGTCATAAATGTAAAAATATTAGAGAAAATGCATATTTTAAATTGAATAAAATTTCAAAAGAATATATATGCCTTAATTGTTATATTGAAAGTGCTAAAGATATTGTATTTCCTAAGAAAAAAGGAATTAAAGATGCTGTTAAACAAATGCTTCAAGGAAAAATGATTAATCTTCCTTAAATATATTCAATTTTTTTAAAAATTTATTATTTTAATTTAAAAATTATATAATTATAAATGAAATGTCAATTTTTTTGATTATATATAATAAAATTTTGGACAAATTGTAAATTATTTTAAAAAATACATTTAAACAATCAAATTTTTTTGGAAAAAATAAATTAAATTTTTTTTTAATTTTCATTATACTAATTATTTAATATATTAATATATATACAATAATTTAATTTTTATATTTTTAAAATATTTTTTGATAAAAACACTTTATTAATTTTATTAAATGGAAAAATCAATAATTTTTATACTCTATTTATATTTTTAAAAATGTTTATTTTTATATTTTATATATTTAATGTAATATATTCTCATAAAAATCAAATTAATAAACTTAAACAATGTTATTAAAATTTTTAATTTGACTTTTATATAATAATATTAAACAAATTTTCTAAATTTATTTTTTATCTTCATATAAAATACCTATTTTTTTTTTCATCATTAAATTAAAAATTCCATAATCTTCCCAATTTTTATATATCAGTATCATACTTGCAATATAATGAATAATTTGATCAGTTAATATTGAAATTAAATTATAAGTAGCTTTTGCAGTATCACAAATAATATGAACAAAAAATATAAAAAATATTTTCCAAGAAAGGCCAAATCTTAAAACAAATGGAAAACAATATGTTACACAATGAACAAACATACAGTAACCATTTTTTCCTTTATTATTTGCTAAATATTCGGTTTGTAAAGAATAATCTCCTAAACAATGACACATTATTATCCATATTATTGTTTCAAATATATTTTTTAAAGAATATCCATTATCCATTTTTAATTCAAAAAATTTAAAAATTATTAAAAAAAAAGATTTAATTTATTATTCCAATATTTTTATTTATTATAATATCATATTTTTAAATGCATTAATGAATTTATTGTGTCAATAATTATAATTTGGAATTTTAAAAAAAAATATATTTCAGATTTTACATTCATTATTAATTCATTTTCATTGCTTTATAATATTCAAAGAATTATTTTTATAAATGAATTTTTTAGTATTCTTTAATATAGGTTAATAACCCTTTTTCAATTTTAAAATTATCTTTTCTTTATTTAAAATCAAAGTACAATATCAAATTAATTCTTCAACTTCATATATACCATACAATCATCTTTTTTATTTTATTTAATTCCTTTTCTTGAATTCTTTTAATACATATATTATTATTTGAATTTCTTTTTTTTATTATTTATAATATAATTAAATATCCTTAAATAATTAATACTTTCTAATTTTTTTATTTCAATTAATTTTTAAACTTCAAGATTAATTATATCTATTTCTTTAATTGCCAAATAATCCTTTTTTATAATATTATTTTATTGGCAAAAATATATTTTATTTATAATAACATATCAATAAAATATTAATTTATAAACTTCAATTATTTCATTTTTATAATATAAAACAATTATAATATAATTTTTTAGTTAAATCCATCCATTTTGCCATATATTTATAATTTGATTTAAAATGATATTATCATCAAATTTAAATATATATCTTATTCATTTAATGATTCTTATTCAATTTCCATATTTTCATTATTTATTTTTATTGAAAGTGTAATCCTATTTATTTATTAATATAATTATCAAATATTTTAACTATTTAAAATTAATCAATTTTTTATTTTAATTTTTTTTCTTTAATCAAATATTAAAAAATAAATAAATCAATAATTTATTTATTAAAAATGATGTATTTAATGTTAAAAATAGATTGAGCATAAATAAAAAATAAAAAAAATCTTTTATTATATCTATCATTAAATAAAATTTTAAAAAATTTTTACAATAAATTTTAGGATTATAGATTTTGATTTATGTAATAATAAATTAATTTAAATAAATAAAAATAAAATTCATAAAGTTTTTATATTTAAATTCATTTATAAAGAAAAGAAATATTTAGGAATAAAATAGTCCTAAAATTTAATTAAAAAGGTTAAAATAATTA
>JAEEGK010014438.1_pt1 | contig 17649 bp, 9 predicted proteins | sample 8958771 | NCBI WGS metagenome assembly JAEEGK01 (sample SAMN16246547, study PRJNA631951) | gut metagenome | biome: gut microbiome; feature: rumen; material: SC-attached | host: Bos | place: Iran: Karaj | collected 2018-10
ATTCTCAAATTCCTCTCATTATACTTATTGGTTGTTTAAATGAAATGATTTTTTCGACGTAATGATTTTAAATTTAATATCATTTATTTGTTTTAAGAATAGATAAATTCAATTGAAATAGGTAATTTTCAATTAGATAAAATGAAAAATTGATATTTTTTTGTTGAATATTTCATTTATTATTTTATTATTCAAATAAAATATACATTTTTCTTTAATTTCATTGTATAAGATAAAATTTAATTTCTTAATTTAATGATTAATGCATAAATACATTCATTTTTCTAAATTTTGAAACAATTATTATTTTTATTAAAATTATAAGATAACCGATATTCTGATTATTTTAAGTATATGATTTATTAATTAATGTACATAAAATATCATATTTTCATCAGATTCTTTTGTTTTTAATGTCTTTTAATTTACTTATATTTTAGATTTCTATTAAATAATAATTAAATTCAAGTTTAAGAAAAAAATAATTTTAAAAATAAATTAATTATTTTATTGATTATCATCTTGAATATGAAGATTATTTTCTTTACAAATGTCTTCAATTTTATTTAAAGAATAAAGATTATCTCTGTAATTAGAATAGTACTTATCGGTTTCTTTTTTGTTTTTTTTAGTTATTTGTTCAATCAAATTTTCAAAATCAAATTTCTGTAAATTTGAATAATCATTTAAATCAATATTAAATTCTTGATATATATTATTGATTTCTTCTTGAACTGCTTTTTCATATTTTCGAAAAATATTTAAACCTAAAAAATTATATTTTGCTTCAATATCTTTGAATTGGTTATTTTTAAATAAAATTTCTTTATCTCTTTCATTATAATCTTCTCTTAATTCAAAAAGATTTGAATAAGAATGCTTTTTTTTTTTAGCTTTTAATTTATCTTCATTATTGTTCTTATTTATATTTTCATCATCAGAATAAACTTCATCAATATTCTCTAAATAATATTTATTTTTATTTGTTTCATAAAATTCAAGTTCGGTTTTTTCTTTTTTAATTAATGGTTTCTGGTCTTTATTATAATTTTGAAATTTCGAACTTCTCAAATTATTTTTATTGGGTACTTCTTTTAAATCTTTTTTTCCATTTTTAAGAGAAACATTATATAATTTTTCTTTTTTTCTAATAAGAACGTTTGGAATCGAAACTTTTTTATTTTCTGATATATTATTTAATTGTTTAAAAATATCAATTTGGAAATTTTGTAATTGATTACGAAATTCTTGAAATTGATTTTCTTCTTCTTTTGATATAATATCTAATTTTTGATTAATATCATCCAAATTATTATAATTATAATTATTATAATTATTATATGATTTTAATATTGAATTTCTAACTTGAACATTTTGAATTGGATTTACACTTAAGCTTAAATTATTAAAATTATTTTGATTTGTATTATTTAAATTTCTTATTACTTTTTTTAATTCATCTATTTTTTGACTTTCATAATTATTATTATTTAATTGTTGAATAGATTTATTTAAATCATTTTTTATATTATTAAATTCTTTATTAAAATAAAATTCTTGGGATTTATTATTTGATATAAAGATATCTCCTTTAATATTATTGTTGTAATGTTCTTTAATATAATGTTGATGAATTTCATCATAACTATTAAATTTTTTATTTGAGCATTTTTCACAAAAATAATTTCCTTGTTCATAATTAAAGTCAGGTATTGGTTTTGGAATTTTATCATTATATCCTTTTGTTATTAAAATATTTTTAAATATCATTATTTTTTTTTGCATTTCTTTTATTTTTTCATTATTTATAATTATTGTATTATCATTATTATTTTTCTTTTTTTTCAATCTTTCTTTCCTTGAATTTATAGAAGAACTAGGATTTATTAAATAAATATTTAAATTATTATTTGTGTTTTCTATTGGCTCTTGTAAATCAAATAAAAACCGAAGTAATAATTGAAATTGATGTATTATTTTAGGAAAATAATAACTTCCTTGGTTTTTTTGAAATCTATAGTATAATATATTAGGCAACAATTTTTGTATTACATTTAAATTACCATAATTTAAAATATCTTCAAAATTAATATTTAATATTTCCTTTAAGGGGAATTGACTTTTTGGATAAATATTATTTCTAACAAAATGTAAAGTTCTTTCATTATTTTGGACACCCAAATTTTGTTGGCTGTTTAATAAATTCATTGAATTTGATAATTTATTTGTATTTGATGGATGAAAGCTATTATATGTTTTATAATTTTGGTTTTTAAAATTATATGATTTATTTGTATTGTAAAAATTTGTTTTATCATTTAAATTTAATGAAGATGTTGTTTTTTCATTTTCTTCAAATTTATAAAAACGAAAAGGCCTGTGAGTCATTTTTTTAATTAAAAATTTTTTTTATAATTTTATTTCTTATTTTTTAGAATTATAATATTATTTCTTTAAGAAATATCAATATAAAAATAAAATTTATTTCTATTTAAAGTAAATACATCTTTCTTACAATACTTTATATTTGTAATGTTATATTTATTTCCAAAATAAAAAAATTTTAAGTTTAATATTTTATAAGAAGGTAATTAAAAAAAAAAGTGAAACAAAATCTTTTTTAATTAATTAAGTTTCATATAGAAAATATGCTACTAAATTTTTTGGAAACAAATCAAATAATTTTTGAAAATAAAATAAATTCAAGATTTAAACATTCAAAGTCTCTTTCAATAATTTCTTCTATTTTAGAGAGAAAAAATATTCTTAATAATACTCCTTCATCTTTAACAGAAGAAGAGATTAAAAAAATTGAATTAATAAAATTAATATTAAAAACAAGAAAAAATTCAGTTTTATGTTTACAAAGAAATTTGAGAAAATATTTAATGAAAAAACAATTAAAAACTTTTTTTATTCTTCAAGAAATAATTTTAAAAAGAGAAAAATCTGCTTTAATTATTCAAAAAAAATTTAGAAATTTTTTAATTAAAAATCATTTCAAAAGTATGTTACAAAAAGATGCAATTTTTTTATATAATTTTCCTGAAGATTTATTTAATAAAATATGTATTCTTACAACATCAAAAGAGAATTTTTACAAAAAATTAAATAAAAAAAACTTCGAATTATCAATTCAAATATATAAACCTAACATCAGATTAAAATTTGAATATAGTAAATATTTAAAATGTTATTATGTTTCTTTGAAAAAGTTGAAAATAATTAAAAAAAAACTCTCTATAAATTTTATTGTAAATAATGAAAAAATAATTGATCCAAGATATTCAATTATTAATGATTCTAAAGGGAACTTTTATAATGTGATAAATTCATTTATGATATTTAAAAAATTAAAACAAAGGTCTCCTCTTATAAAATCTAACTTTAAAGAACCAAAATTTTGGGAAGAACTTTTTATTTTAAAAAACAATAAAAATTCTGATAATTTTTCTATGAGTTCTAAAACTGATATTTCGAAAGAAGTTGAAAAAAATTTTGGTGAATATACTTCTTGTATTCATAGAATTAAAAGAAAGAAAATTAAATCTATATTAAAAAATAATAAAAATAATAAAAATATATGTGTAAAAAAAGAAATGTGTAAAAAAGTTTCTTTTAGAGAAGAAGTAGAACTACTTGATTAAAGTAATTTGAAGAATATTAACTTTGTATTATTTATAATTTACAAAGACAAATATGATTTTTTCTAATGAAATAGAAAAAATATAAATTGATTTATTAAATAATGAAAAGTAATATAAATATTTAATAATACACTCCTGTAAAAATAGTATTTTTAAAATCTAGGTTTTAGAGGAAACTAATATTAAAATATTTAATTTAGCATATTTTGGGAAAGATTTTATCTCCCTTATTTAAGCATTAATTATTTATTTATTGTAAACAAATAAATATTTTAATGATAGATTCTTTTATAAAATTAAGATTATTAAAATACATATTCATATATATAAAAAAATTTTATAAGTACATATATATATAATTTATAATTCACTTATATTTTAAGAATTTAATTCATTATCAATCCAATTCCATCTAAATAAAATCCAGACCAAAATAAAATACAATCAATTAATTGCCAAAAAAATAATAATATAAATAAACAAATTGTACTCAAAACTCCAACTGAAATATTAGGATGTTCATTAGCATCACTTTCCTTTCTAATTTTTCTAATATAATAATAAGATAATAAACAACAGAAAATAAATATTAAATATAAACATAATTTAAATTTTGCAAAATTATATCTTAAAGAATAAAAATGACCAATTCCAAAGCCTAAAATTAATTCTAAAATTCCAGATTTAAATTTAGAAATCATCTTATAATTACATTTAAAATCATTAATTTTTAAAAATGTTAAATAACCATTATGACAAGAACAATTTAAATATTCTGAACAAAAACCTCCTTTTAAATCACATTTTTCAATTCCACAAATTATTGGTTTTATATCTTTATTTTGAAAATTGATAAAATTAATTAAAATTCCTATTGAGATAACAATAATAAAATTATAATTTTTCATTTTTATAAATTTTAAAAAATTTTTTAAATAAAATAACAAGATTTTTTATACATTTATAATATTAAATGTAAAATTATATTAAATATATATAATTAGAAAGAAAATCTTTCATGAAAAAATAAGAATGAAAGAAATTCTTTATTTTTCTATTTTTTTAACAAAGGATTTGATTTTTGAAAATTATAAATGAATTTTAATTCATTAATATCATTTTGATTTAAATGCAAATTATACATTTTATAAATATTATTCAAAGCTTCTAAAGATTTAATTATAATAGGTTTAATTAAATCTTCTCTAATATTATTGATTTCACAAAATAATTTAATTGTATTAAATAAATCATCATATCTTCTTAATTTAAAAACTACATTTTTATCTTTAGAAATTTTAACATTCACACTTAAAATTTCTGTATTTTCGAAATTAGGATTTTGATATTGAATTATTTGATTATTACATTGAATATTGAATTTATTAAATTTATTATTTTTTGACGTTTTTTTATTAACATTTAAACTGATATTATTTGAATTGTCCTGATTTAAATTTAATTTTTCTAAATCAATATTATCATTATCATCTTTCTTTATTATATTTTCATTTATTTTATCATTTACAATTTGAGAATTATCTTTCAATAAATTTTCATTATCTTCTGAATATTTTTTAGGATTTTCAAAAAAAATTGATTCGGAATTTAAATTTAAATTTTGATTTTCTTTAATTGAATTTTCGAAATTATTATTATCATTAATTTCATTTTCATTAAAACTTTTGTGACTTAAACAAAAAGTAGATTCATCTCCTGTATCAATAGATTCTTTTTTTTTTTGATGAATATGATATAAATTTGGTTTTTCTTGATAATATTCTTCTTCATAATCAACAATATTTAAATTAGAACAAATTGGGTATTTATAATTCTTTTTTTGAAGATTATTCAAATTATTTCCATTTTCGCTTATATTCCAATTATAATTTGAATAAGAATGTTTATAGGAATTTCTTTTTTGATTATAAATTATACTATGAGGATTTCTTTTTGAATATTTTTTTTTGCTTGTTATTCCTGAATAATTTGGATAATATTTTAAATTGTTATATGGTGAAGATGATATTATATTGTAAGTTTTATAATGGATATTTGATTTTTTGTACATTTGATTTTTTTCTTATTTTTTTATATTTTTAATTTTAATTTAAACTTTTATACTAATTCAAATATTATTTAATTTAAATTTTGTTTAAATGAATTTTTATCAATTATATAAATTTATTTTTATGTTTCTACAATATATTATCACACTATAAGAAAATTTTTCTGTAATGTTCTTTTTCTATCCATAAAAAATTAGAATAAAATTTGAAATTTAACTTTAAAAATTTTTAAATGAAATAAATCATTTTTTAAATTAAATTTCCTTAAAATTAATTTAAAAAATATAAATTAATAGTAATTATATTAATTATAAATGATTTCTTATTTTATGTGAAATGATTCAGAAAACAAAAAACAAATAAAAAATTACAAAATAAAAAGGAATAAAAATTTTAACAAGAGTAATTTCAGTTTAAATTTATTCGAAAATTTCTAAAAAAAATTCAAAATAAGAATTAAAAACCATTTTATGGAAAGATTCAGATAATTAAAAATTTATAGATTAAAAAAAATGTATATTATACAATTTATGGAACAGTAACGAAGACACAAGAAAAACAATTTAAATAATTATTTTCATATTCCACAGTAATAACTCCATCAGTTTTTTTATCCCATAAACAATTAGAATCAAAAAAAAAAGGAGCATTTCCTTTTTGAACAATATAACTTACACATATAACTTTAAATCCAGTTAAAATTTGAGAAATTTCCTTTATTATTCCATTACAAATATTATTTACCCATTCTTGTTTTTCCCCTACTTCAAAAAATTTATCTTCAAAAAAATTATTTAAAAAAATTTCTACTATATTTTTTATTTTATCTTTTACTAAATTTACATTTATATTTTGAGTTATTAATTCTTTTTGTTCTACAGGGTCTAAACAATTATTTTTCATATTTAACATAAATTTATTTTTTTATCATTTATTTAAATTAAACTTACATTAAATTAAAAATTTAGTATTAAATAAAAATTATTTTTTACGATTTATTAAAAGTTTATTAAATAAAAAAAAGGCAATAATATAATTCAACAAAATAAGTATATTAATTTATATTTATAATATATAAAAATTAATATAATATATTTCATACAATATACTATTAACCCATAATAATAACCTAAATATGAAGGAAATGTAAGTAAATTTCTATTAATTGGTATCCTTATAGAAAAAAATAATTTTTAATAAAATTTCCAATAATTGTATTTAAAATTCATTTTAAATAAATTTTTAGATTCAAATTGTAAAGATTGAAATGTTTCTGAAAGCAAAATGATATATTTACAATAAAAAAAACCAATCACCCTCTTTTTCAGAAAAATAAATTTGTCAAATTCATTTATATTTTAAAATTAATATTTTTTATCTTGAATTTGAAGAATTATATTTTTCCTTTTTATAATTATCATTTATATAATTCATTTTTTATTGAAATTTTTATTTCACTTTAATTGATATTAATCTAATTTTTATTAATCTGATAAATTTTAAGCATATTATTTGATGAGTTTGAAATATTATTTGAGGAAATTAATTCTTTATTCTTTAGAGAATAAAAATAATTACGTTTTAATTTATTATATTCTTCTTTTTCATTATTAATTTTGAAAAATACATAATCATGTTAATATTATTTAAACTATTATTAACATAGAATCCTTCTTCTATTTAAAAATAAATTTTCGTTCTTTTTGAAGTTTTGTTAATTAGAAATTGGGCTTTTGTATTTTTTTAACAATTGAATAAATTTATTTTACTCATTTATTTATTTATATTAAATGATTTTTAATGAAAAATTTTTTATTTCTAATTTATAAAAGTATATTATTCATTTAATTATTTATAAATTGAAATTAATATATTTGTTTTGTTTTTTTCAAAGATTTGAAAAAAAAATTCTTCCTTTAATATTTTAGCCTATTGGAATACAACAACAAAATAATTTTTTTTTCTTTTTAATTGGTAAAATATAGTCAAATTTATTTGTATTATTTTTATTAATGTTTGAAGTGATATTTTCATTTTTTGTGTTTATATTTTCTTCTGAATCTTTAATGTAAAGATTTGAAGTATTATTACTTTTTCTATTTTCTTTGTTTTCATTTTTATTATTTATTTTTACTATTTTTTTATTTTCTTCAATTATATTCTCATTATTGCTATTATTTATATTAATATTATTAATATTAATATTATTGTTGTTGTTTTGATTTTCGATTAAATTGTTTTTATGAGACAATAAATAAGGATGACTTCCTAAAAAACAAGATTGTTTTCTTCTTCTTCCTTTAGAATAAATAATAATATTATCATTATCGTTATCATTATCATTATCATTATTTATTTGATTAGAAATTAAAGATTCATCAACTTCATTTATTTTATTTTTAGAAAGAGAATTTAATATAAATCTATAACGACTATTGTTTCTATTTTGAAAATTAAAAATAGAATCACCTAAAGATTTTCTTTTAGGAAATTCTTCAATACTTATTTTATTTTTCATATAATTTTTAGCCATTGACTTTGGTCTCATTTTAAAAAAATTATGTATATTATTTTCATTTTCAAAATTATCATTATTATTATTACTTTTTTTATGATCTTTTGAGTTTGAGTGTTTAGATTTTATTTTATTTTTATCATTTTTTTTTTTTTTATTATGTTTTGGACTTTGATTTTTATTTTCATCTTTTAAAGATTTTAAAAATTGTTCATAATATTGAATATTATTCTCTTCATCTGAAGAATTTGAAGAATCATTTTTTAATTGTTTATTTGCTTGAATACGAAGAATTGTGTTTTGTAATTTTTCACCTAAACTTTCTTGTAATCCAAAATTAAGGTCATTATATTCATTTATTTGATTCATTTATTAATTTTATTATAAGTAATTTGTTTTAATTTTTTTAATATATTGTTTTTATTATTTGAGTTGATAATTTTTGTATGAATGTTTTTATTATCAACTTAATTAATTTATAATTTTTGGGGAAATTTTTTTTAAACAAAAATATGAAAAAATAAAATATGAATTCAAAGATAAATCACGAAGTAAAGAAATTTCTGAAGTAATTGTTATATCTTGGAAAAGACATTGATATTTGAGCATTCCTATTCCAAAAAAATAGTAAAAGAATAAAAGAAATGAAATAAATAAAGTTTTAATATTAAATTATTGAGAAATGAAAATTTAGCATAAATAAAGTATATTTTAAATAAAAATATTTAATTTTTTCGAATATAGGAATAGAGATGATATAATAAATTAAAATAAAAAATTTCTTACAAATGAGAAAATAATACAAAATATTACATCACAAATATTAATTGAATTACAAAGTTTAAATTAAAGAAAAGGAATTTAATCGATTTGAACTTTAAAATATACTTCTTAATTAAATATTGAAGATTTAATATTTTAAATGAATTTCTAAATGCATAAATGAAAATATAAAAGGTGGAAATCCTTATTATGGAACCATATTTTTTTTGATAAAAATCTATCATCAATATAATTTAAAATGAAAAAGGTATTTTTTCTCTTGATATTTTAATTTATAAAATATCATACTGAAATAATCCTTTTGAAAATACTAGTGACATTCCTGAAATTATTTAAGAGAATTAGTTAGTATTTAAATATAAGAACTTTTTTATTTAAACTAATGAAGACAAAATTCTTTCCAAATTTTTGCTTTTTTTTAAATATATAGGATGTTTAAAATTTTGCTTTATTTTACTTAATAATTTCAAAAGTGTTTTCCAAAAGAATTATCTTGTTTAGGATAATTAAATTAGAAAAGAAATTAAATAATATAATTAATATTTAGATATACTTTTTATTTTTTTATATAAAATTTTTCAATTTTTTTAAAGCAAAGAATTTTTACAATTATTTTCAAATTCTTCTTGAGAAACATTAATTAATCTATTATGATCCATTGTTTCAATCATTGTTATTGCAACTTGAAATTGGAAAAAAATTTGTTGATCGATTTTATAACCTAGATATAATTGAATATATTTAAGATTTGACCATAATCTTTTTGGTTTGGCTTTAATTAATATATAAACAAAAATAGGAATTATTTGATTAGTTCCCAAATATAATTCTTTTAAATTAAATTTAATGATATTTTGAATTGATTGAAAAGTTTTCTGTAACATTTTCATTTTTGAAATAGGCGATTTAATTTTTTCAAATTTTTGAATAAGAGAAATTGGTTCTGAGAAAAAAGTATAATTAATTGTATCTTTTTGAATAATATTTTTAGGTTCAATCCAATTTAATTCTAAAAGTTTATTATATAAAGTAATATCTTTTGGTAAAGGTTCTATAGGAAAAATTTTAGAATGTAATTTATTCATAATATAATCATCAATTTTATTAGATAATAATTCTGTTAGATGAGGTTTAAATTGATTTAATAAATCTTCAATTCTATTTTCTTCTGTATTTTCAGAATTAAAAATTGAATAAAATAATTTCATAGTTTCATTTAAATAAGGAAAAAAACCATCGTAATCTAAACAAATATTTCTATTTTTATTTTCTAATTCACTTTTTTTATTTTCATAATCAGCATACATTTCAGAATAATTATATTCATTTAATAATATTCTTGATTTTTCAGAAATTATTTTTAAACAATTTAATAGGAATTCAGGTATTAAATCATTTTTTTGATTTTTTAAACAATCTCCATTTTTATCTTTCATAGACATATTAGGAAAATTATCAATTAAATTTGAAATAGTTTTAAATTTATAAGTAGCTTTTTTTCTATTAGCATTTTTTTTTAAAGTTAAATTTGTATTTAATTCTTGTTTATCACAAAAATAAATAATTTTTTTATTTTGTTCAATATCAATTAAATTATTTTCAACATAAGTTAATAAAATTTTCATTTGAGAAGTATTTTTTAATTTTTCATAAATACCAGAATAAATTTTAGGATCAAGAGAATCAATAGATTTTTGAATATCATTTTTTAATAAAGTTAATATTTCATCATAATTATTTTTCTTATATTTTTCTGGTAAATTATTTAATAAATTAACTAAGCTTTTACCATACCATTCAGGTGGAACTGGAGAATTAAAATTTATTCTTCCTGTTTTTAATATTTTAATTAATTCATTTAATATTTCTATTAAATTTTTCGATTCAACTTCTGAAAAATCTCTTTGATTTAATGAACCATATGAAAATAATAATTTTACTAAGAAATTATCTATTTTAATTAAATTATTATTTAATAAATCTTCTTCTGAATTTACTGTTTCTAATTCTTTTTTTGTGAAACATATACTTTCTTTTATTTTTTCATATTTTGAAAAATCTTCATTAAAAAATAAATTAGTTAAAAGAAAATAAAAAATTTTATTATTTTTTTCTTGATTTGCAATTAAATCTCCTACTTCTTTGGTATAATAACTTATTCTTCTTATTGTTGCTTTAAATAAATTTCTTCCTTTATTAATTATTTCTTTTTTTTCTTCATCAAATTCTTCTTTAAAATCACTTTCAATTATAATTTTTATATTATTATTTACTATTTCTATTAAAGTATTTAATTCATATAAATTAAAACAATATTGAATTTGGTTTATTAATTCATTTGGATTTTCTATGAAAAAATCATAATTAAAAACATTTTTATTGTTTATTATTTTTTCTAAAAAAGGAGATAACTTTATTTTTGTTATTTCATTAAAAAATTCTGAAATTTTTGGTAAAGCTTCATTTAAGAAATAATTATTAAATGGTATTAAAGAAGAATTTAATTTTGAATTGAAAAATTCAAGTGAGAATAATTTTTTAATTATTTTTATTACTTGAATAAAATTTTCCTGTGTTTTATTTGTTATTATACATGTATTTATTAAACAATCATAATCTAATGATTCTAAAAATTGGCAAAATATCAAATTAAAAAAAAATTTTCCAATAAATAAATTTCTATAATATATACTATTATTATATTTTTTTAGAACTAAAATTTCAATAATTTTACATATATTTTTTAATATATTTGGTATTAAATTCATTTTTTCAATTAAATGATCCAATATATAATTTATTACTTTTATTATAATTAAAAATATTTGATTATACAATAAAAAAATTTCATCTTTCATTTTTTGTTTTGTAATATCTTCCATAAAATTATTATTAGAATATAATTTTTCATCTTTTTCATATAAATTTATTTGTTTTTGAATATATTCTTTAATAAAATCATCTTCAGTTTTATTTAATAAAGCTTCCAAATCACTTTTACTGATGTTAAAAATATATTTTTCAAATTCATTTTTAGTATTATTATCTTTTAATTCATTGTGAATAATTCCTTTACTAATATATAAATTTTTATTTTCATCTAAATCTAATTTAATTTCAGAAATACTAAGAAACCATTTTTCACAAGAATTTTCTTCTATTTCTTCAACAATAGGAGTTATTAAATTATTAAAGAAAAATTTAATTTCTGGATTTTTAAATAATCCCTCTAATAGAAATCTACACGAAGTATTTTCTAAAAAATTTTCAGGTTGAGAAATATTATTAATTTCATTTTCTAAGAATTTAAATATTATAGTTAATAATTCATCAGAAGGTTTATCTGAAAATATATTATCATAAAAATTATTTATTATAAAAGATGAAATATTTTTTAATTGAATATTATTTGCAGATGATAAAGTTTTATAAAAGAGTTCTAAATCATTTCTTAAAATTTTAAAGAAATTCATTATTGTTGGTAAACTCTGAACTAAAAAAATTCCTGGATGTTGAATAAGTTCTAATTTCTTTTTATTTCCTATATTTTTTTTATTTTCTAAAAATTCAAATATCTTTAATTTCTTAAGGTTAATTTCAAAACAATCTTCATATATATTGGTCTTTAATTCTTCTCTTGTTTGAACAACTAAAATAAATTATTTTAAATTTATTATACAAAGATCATGAATTGATGATTCTTTATTTATTAATGATTGAAGTTCTTTTAAAATTTGAAAAATTTGTTTTTCTTGTTTTTTTTGGGTTTCTTCATTTGTATTTTTATTTTCTGATTCTATATCCATAATTTTTTTATTAAATAATTATTATTTATTTTTAAATTAAAAAATCTAATGAATATAAAGAAAATCTGCAATAACTACTTAAATAAGACATATTTATATCTTGAAAAAATTATTTAATTTTTATTTAACGAGAATTATAAATAAATTTTTTTAATTCTCTTCGAAAATAAAATTTATTTAATCAAAACAATCAAAAAAAAAAAATAAAAAAAAAGTCCTAACTTAAAAACCTTAATTTAGTGTTTTATAATTTAAACAATAAATATATACAAAAAAACAACATCTTAAACTTAATAATTATATTCAAAAAATAACCTTAATTAAACAAATATCTTTAAATAACATCTTCAGTAAACTGTGAAAAATATTCTTTAACTTGATTAAGAGTTAAATGATTATTTAAAATAATCCAAGGAGAAACATTAATCAAATGGTCATCATCAGCACTTCTTGGATCTTTAGAGCTTCCAGGAGACATAATAAGTTCTAATCTAAATCTTTTAGGATGATTAACATCTAAATTTAAATTTTCAAATAATCTAAAAATAATATGAGAACAATAATCTAAATCCAATATATTTCTTAATTCATTTAAAACTTTCTTATTATTTCCTAATAAGAATGAATTATAACCATAAACTAATAAATTTAATAAAGAATACATATGTGAAGAACAAGTAAAATAAAATCTTGTTTTAACATGTCTCCAAGTTGATTTTATATCTGAACTTTCTAAAGAACTTTGATCTAAACCTGAATAACCTCTTTCACTTTCTTCTATTTGATTTTTTAATGTTAAATATGGATTTGAATAGTTCCACCATATTAAATCTTTATATATTTTAGTTAATAAAGGTCTTATTATTTTTAATCCTATATTCATTTTTTCTTTTATTGTTATTCCATATTCGAATGGTAATATAAAATTACTTACTAATACTATTTGATTAAATAATTCATATGTTGATTCATTTAATAATTCTTTATTATGAATTATATCATATTTTACATTATCATATATATCTGGAATTTTTGTCACGTCAAAATTATCTTTTTCTTCGTTAAAAAAGTCTTTTCTTAATTTTATATATCTTTTATATATTAATATTATTTTTTCATCTTCACAATCATGTGGAATTCTTTTTGTAAAATCTATTGCTATTATATTATATTCTCCCATTGATAAATTTGATAGTGTATTTACTGTTTTTAGTCGCTTTGGAGATTCTAAATTTACTAAATCTGCAACACTTGCAAATTTTATTCTATTTGATGATTTTTTTGGAGATTTTATAGATATTTTTTCTTTTTCTTTTGTTTCTTCAATTTTCTTTTTTTCTTCTTCAATTTCTTTTGTTTCTTCCTTTTTCTTTTTTTCTTCCTCAAGTTTTTTTTTTTCTTCTATTTTCTTTTTTTCTTCCTCAATTTTTTTTGATTCTTCTATTTTCTTTTTATCTTCTTCAATTTTTTTTGTTTTTTCTTCTTCTTTTTTTTCTTTTTTTAAATCTGGTAAATTTGTAGTTGAAGGAGGACGTTTTTGAATTGATAATGATGATGTAATATAATAAGTATCTATATCAGATTCTATTTCTTTTTGGGATAAAAATGACATTATATGAACTATTAGTTTATTTATTAAATTTAAAATAATTTTCATTCTTTGATAAGGATTTTGAATTTTATCCATTAAACTATATACTGGATAAGGATCAAGATTTTCATTTTCAATATTAAATCCACTATCATTACTGATATTACTTTTATTTTTTTGAACATTCAAAAGATCATCGTTTGCTTTTTCATTATTTTTTTCATTCAAATCATTGTAGATAGAATTACCGTTTTTGATGGCAATATTATTGTTTACATTATTCGCATTTCCGATATTATTTTTCAAAATATTATTATCTTCTTTATGATTAGTATCACAATTTTTATCTTCGGCATTAATTTCATCCTGTGAATTTTCACATTGAAAATCTCGATAAATATCATTTTTAGAAAACATTTCTTGAAATTTACTTCGAATATCTCCATTATAATTCAAGCATTGGGAAATTTCTTTTTTAATTACTTCTTTAACTTCAGGTATTTGACTACTAGTAACATCTAAAATTTTAGCAGTATCATCATCTTTCCTGACCATAGAACTAATAATAGGAATAATAGGTCCATCTAATTGTAAAAGTCCTTGTAAAAAAGAAGCAGCAGTCATTAAACATCTTCCTTCTTCACTTGAATAACATTTTAAATCATGTCTATATGTTGAATGTAATCTTAATAATCCACTTCCATCAGTTGAAGGATACATTTGAACTCTAAATGTATTTCCTAATAATTTTGCTTGTTCTATTCCTGCATGAGTTAAATTTCCTCCCCATTTTAATATCATTAATGCTTTTGTTACTTTAATTATATCTTTTTTTTTACCTCTTTTTATTATTTTTGTCTCTAAAGGCTTTAATTGAATTTTACGTGTCATTCCTTCAAAATCTGGATTTTTTTCTAATATCATTTGAATTTGAAATAATTTAAAAAAGAAATTGTTATTTGTTTGAGTTAAACTATCTTCATCTATATTATTTTTTTTTAATATACTACGAACTAATTCTAATATGTATTTTAATTCTTTTGGTTTTTTTAATTTTATTTCTTTTATTTCTTTTTTTTTTTTTTTATTCTTTTTCTTCTCTTCTTCATCATCTTCTTCTTTTTTAAATTTATCAAATAAATCTAAAATTTCTTCATCTTCAACAACTAATTTCATTTTTTGTTTTGGACTTCTATCAGCATGTCTAAATACAGCAACAACACTAACTAATTCTTCTTGTTTAACTTTAGGTAATTTAAGTGTTTTATACATAGGAACTTTTTTAGGGAAAACATTAGGTCTTTTTAAATATAAATCAATATTTAATTTTTCTAAAATAATTTTTCTTAATAATTCAACACAATCTTCATAATATTTTTTATTTCCTTTAACAAAAGACCAACCATTAACATCACAAACATAGCTTTTTCCTTTAGCTCTTAAAATATCAAAACCACAAATATTTTGTTTAAATCTTTCAACAATTTTTTTAGCATATTCTTTTTCTTCAGGAGTTAAATTAATAGGATATCTAATTTCTTTTCCTTCAGAACTTCTTTGAACTTTCCCATCTAAAGAAGGACTTTTTCTTGCTTCTGCATGAGCATATTCAGGTCCTATTGTATAAACTTTTATATCAAAACCATCAGTTTGTAAAAATTCTTCATATACAAATGAATGATTTCTTCTTATTTTATTTTCTCTTGGAAAAAAAAATGAACATAAATCTTTTGTTTTTCTAAATAATCTTTTAGAACCTCCACCATGATTTGGAGGATAATATATATATATATTATGATCATCTCCATTAAATGGTTTTTCTACAAATGGTTTATATAATTTTTTTCCTTTATATTCTATATGATCATCAAATTCATTTAAGGAATCATTTAAATTTGATTCTTCATTTTCATTTTCATTATTATTATCATTATTTTTATCATATTTCTTTTTAGATAAATAATTAATAATGCTTTCATCACTATATGCATTATCTAAAGACTGTTTTTCTTCTTCTGTTAATTCCTTCTTTTTTTCATCATCCCCACCACCACCAAAAAAAAAATTAAAAGCATTAACCAATTGGTTACCTTTTTTATTTTCTAATAATTGCTTTTCTACTTTTTCTTTAGTGGCTTGTAATAATTTTATTTCATCAGGTAAAATTAAATCTTGGTTAATTAAAGTATTATCATCATTATCTTTATTATCTAAAGAATTGATGTACTTTTTTGATATTTTTTCTTGGGTAGAATTAAGCAAGTCGAAAATATAAAGCTTTTCTTGAGATTTATATTTCTGTAATTTTATTACAGACTTAATACTCCAGTACCATAATCCTTCATAATACAATTTTTTATTATCAGTTTTTTTTGGTTTATTATAATCAATTAATTTTTTATATCTTAAATATCTTTTTTTATAATTGATATCATTTATAATCTTTATAATACTCATAATGCCTTTGTACATATTACTATTAATTTCAAAATATATATCTGTAAAATTTATTTTTAAAGAATTAGGTAGACTATTATCTTTACTACCATTTATAATTATTCCTATATTAAAACTTTTTACTATATTAGTTTTATTTTCACTTTTATTTATATCATTATAAACAATACTTATATCATTTATTTTAATTCCTTCATTTTCATTATAAATAATATTATCAATTTTTAATAAAAACAGATAATTATTACATTTTATATAAACTTCAATGTCCTTCATTTCAATTATAAGTCCATTTAAGGCTCTTTTTACTAATGAATCAAGGAGTCCGCTGAGAAAAGATGATTTTTTCTTTTTTTCTATTTTATTTATTGTTTCTTTTATAAACTTTTCTATTAATTTTTTCCTTTTTTCAATAATTAATGATTCTATCTGCACATCACTTAATTCTTTTATTAATAACATTATTTTAAATTTAGACAATTTTAATATGAAGTTTGTTTTCTCATCTGGGATGCTTATTTCTATTTTTTCTGCTTTTAAATCATTTATTAATATATAGGGAAGAATAGTAATTGGTTTTTTTATACCAGTTATATTTAGATTTAAAAAGCCATTCTTAAAATTAGTTGTGAATTCTTCCTTGTTTTTTTCTGGAGTAATATATTCTGTCAAGTATTTACTTGCTAAACCATATATTTGATCACCATAAAGGCGAAAATTAATTGTTGACATATTTAAAATTAGTTAATTTAAACAGATTTTATTATTTATAAAATTAATT
>JAEEGK010014439.1_pt1 | contig 17649 bp, 14 predicted proteins | sample 8958771 | NCBI WGS metagenome assembly JAEEGK01 (sample SAMN16246547, study PRJNA631951) | gut metagenome | biome: gut microbiome; feature: rumen; material: SC-attached | host: Bos | place: Iran: Karaj | collected 2018-10
ATTACTTGCCGTTAAATCTTTATTAACGATATTAACACTTGGATTTGTATCTACTAATTCTTTTAATGAGAATACTGCACTCTTGTATCCATTATCATCATGAATATTTATTACTTCATTATTATATGGAAATTCATAGCCATCACCTAAGTCTTTTTCTTGTTCTTGATCTTTAATATCAAAGGTTGGTGGTGTATTATCAATTTTAATATTAAAATATTTTCTATTTCCTACTTTTTCAGAACCATTATACGCGATTACATAATAACTTCCTGTTACACTCATTCTACTTGTACAACTATTTGCACTTATACTTGTACATGTACTATCAAGCGCATTCGTATTTCCATTATATATTTCAAATTTATTAGTTGATACATCATCACCCATTAACTTGAATGTTACATTAATATAACTAGCATTTGACCATGGAGTTCCTACATATGATAACGTTGGATTATAAAATCCTCCTGTGTTGGTTTTTCCTGTTATCATTATTTGGCCTGTTTTCTTTCCTGAACAATAAGGCCCTGTACTTTTATGAATTCCACATTTTAGACATACTTCATATGCGTTTCCATCTTCCGTATTATAGATATAGACACCACTACTTTTATCACAATCTTCTTTTTTATCATATGTTTTTAACGCATCAAGATATTCGTGATCTTCAAGAGTCTCAAGAGATACAAAATTATAGTCATCAATAGGTCGATCTTCACGGTTATCATTAAAATAATCGTTACCCGCGATTTTTAGTGTATCTTCCATTGATACATAATAATTCTTTTCTGCATTATCTCTTATATTATTAACAGTAAAAACACCTATTCCTATTAATAGACCTAATATTACTAACACTGTTAACATTTCTACTAGTGTGAAACCTTTATTTTTCATATTATCACCTATTATAAATTATATTATAAATGTCTATCTATTACTAGTATAAAATTGATTTATTAGCAATTTTATGATATAATATAGAAGTTTTTGGAGGGTTTATGGAAAATAATAAAAGTATTAATAGAATACTAGAAAGATATCCCTATTTAGCAAAGAGACATGATGGTTTCCCATCAGTAGGAAAAAGAAAGATTGGTGAATACTCACCTGAAATACAAAAAATCGTTGAAGGATTCTCTTTATATGATAGTTTAATTGCAACAAGATTCTTTAATTCCATGAAAGAATATAATTTTACTAGTGGAGATCCTCTCGCATATGATGCTTTCCCACCTATTAAGAAAGCTATGCATGAATATATAGAAGCTAATAACGTTCATCGTTATCCTTATTCTGAAGGTGACGATAGAATTCGTGAAATATTAGTTAATTATTTAAAACAAGAAGGTATTATTAACACTGAACCATATAACTTCAACGACATTAACGATGTTGGTTTATCAAGATATAATTTAACTTTCACTGTAGCAACTAGTCATGCTTTCCAATTAATAATGGATATTATTACAAGACCAGGTGATGTAATAATCGTACCTGGACCAAATTATGGATTATTTGCTATGCGTCCCGAAAGATTATCAGCAGATGTTATAGTTCTTCCTCTTAAAGAAGAAGATAACTATCTACCTAATCCCGATGAACTTGAAAACTTAATAAAAAAGACTAATCAAGAATTAGAAAAAAAACATCAAGGTGAAAAATATATTCCAAAAGTTGTTGGTTTCTTAAACGCTAACCCCAATAATCCAACAGGAAAAGTTATGGGTAAAAGTGAATATGAAAGACTAAAAAGAATTGGTGAAATTTGTAAAGACAATGGATGTTTTGTTATCGATGATTTAGTTTATCGTGATATATCTTATAATGAAGATGAGAAAGCTCTTCCAATCGCTACGATCCCTGGTATGTTTAGAAATACCATATCACTATTTGGTTTATCTAAATCATATGGTATGGCATCCCTACGTAGTGGATTTGTAGTAGCTGATGAAGTAATCATTCGTGAAGTTGTTAATAGAATATTCCAAGAAATGGATGCCGTTCCAGCAATTATTGGTGAGGCTTTAGGTGGTGCTTTTAACGACACTGAATATCGAAATACCGAATATCAAAAATATTTTAAAGATTTAAGACAAGAATATATTAATCGTTACCAATTATTTAAATCATTAATCATGGGTATTGATTCTATTAAAGATCCAAATGAAAGAAAAGTAATATTAGAATTATTAAAAGCTCATTCAACAAATAAAGATTATTATCCATTATTAGATAATGGTATTAATGGTGTTGATATAATGAAGAACTTAGAACCAGAATCTGGATTCTTCTTACTATTAAACTTTAATAAATTAAAGGGTATGCATGGAAATAATATAACAATTAATAATGAATTTGATTTATTAAAATATTTCTATAATACTATTAAATTACGTTATATTTTAGGAAGTGGATGTTTATGGCCAAATAAAGATGATTTAATTGGAAGATTCACTTACGCTAAAAGTTATGAAGATTTAATCGAAGTATCAAATCTTATGGATAAAAGTATAAAAAAACTTGTAAAATAATTACAAGTTTTTTTGTTTCTATGGTAAATAAAAATAACCAGGAACACTTATTAATTCATAATTCTTTGTAATAAAATATTCATTTGTTATATTCATTATTTCATCATAATATTTTGTTAAAATATCATCTTTTATTAAGTAATAAGAATATTCACATTTAACATCTGCATATTTTTCACATTCTTCTTTATTAATTACGTTAGAACTTAAAGTATAAAAAGCTTTATCAGTTTTAATAATTGATCCATATACTTTAATAATTTCTTCATCTTTTAACGAATCAATATTAACTTTATATTTAAATTCTTTACCTTTCGGACATTCATTACTTGAATAGTTTGTATAGTCTATATAGTATAAATATAATCCATCATTTGTATATGTTATTATCTCATAATTAGGAATATACTTATCCATACTATAAGAATGAATATCACTAGCACTTAATATTTTTTTGTTAATATTGAACCTTTTAAGATATTCTTTCCATCCATCATGATAGTTATCTTTTTCAAAATTACCATCATAATTTGCATCTTTTACTTTTTGCCAAAAATCATTATATAAAATACCTTTTTCATTAATAGCATTATCTCTACTTACTGCAATCGGATTATCAATACTACCAACTTCTTTACAATTTTTATCATTACTGAATAATTGTTTTGTATTATATTTATATATCGTATTATCAGTAACAAATATCTTATCTGAACCAATCATAAATGAATTTTCATTCATTTCAGGACAATTAATTTTTCTTGGTTTATCTCCTGTTTCTAAATTCTTATTTGCCCATTCAAAAAAAGTTAAATTCTCTTCCTCTTCTTTTTTAGGTTCATTTTTATTACAACCAGTAAGAACAATAATAGATAACATTAATATAAATAGCATATTTATCTTTTTATTCATAATACACCTCTTAATTTATTTTATCATAAAAAAACTTGTAACATTACAAGTTTTCTTTTTATATGGCGTCCCCTACAGGAATCGAACCTGTATTTAATTCTTAGGAGGGGTATGACCACTTCCTAATGGACACCAATATTATATATCTTGAAACCCTTATAAATAAAGGGGTTCTTAATACTTTTTTAATTTTTCTATGAACTCAATTTTTATTAAGGTGCCGTAAATTGGTGCCATAACATTTCATTTTTAGGCATTTTCTAACTTTTTCATCATCTCATCGAATCTATCCGCACATGCATTTTTACTTTCTTCGAATGCATGAGTGTATATTTCCATTGTGATTGATGTGTCTGAATGTCCTAATCTCTTACTAACTGTCTTAGGGTCAACACCACTATTGATTAAAAGACTAGCACATGTATGCCTTAATTCATGAAAACATATTGGGTCTAAGTTATATTTCTTTACAATCTTTCTTAAAGTATGGTCACAAGTGCTTGGGTGCATATATCCACCATCAACGGAAGTAAATATTCTGTTATCTTTGCTTGTCCACTTTTTGCCATTGACTTTTTTGTATGCCTCTTGCCATTCCTTATATTCTTTTATTAAGTTGATTGTTGATACACCCAACTTAATTGTTCTGATTGATGATTCTGTTTTTGTTGTTTTCTCATCTACAATACCATTGAATACTTTAAGAGACTTTGTTATGCTCATCATTCTTGTTTCTAAATCGATGTCCGACCATCTCAAAGCACATAACTCACTTCTTCTTGCACCACTATCCAAAGCAAGAACTACTAACAACTTATATTTGATTGATTCGTTCTCGAGAACATCTAATAACTTTTTAACTTGATTAACATCATAAAAGTTTTTCTCTTTATGTTCTTTCTTTGGCTTGTTTGCTTTTGAGTTTGGATTCTTATCCATAATCTCCCATCTGATTGCTTGATTAAACATAACATTGATAAGTTTATAATAATTGTAATTAGAATGATAACCTAATTCGTGACCATCCTTAGCAACTCTCAATTTCTGATACATACTATCTAAGACAAAAGGTGTAATGTCTTTTAGTTTTTTATTACCTATAATTGGTAGAACTTTTTTAAGAGTTTTCTTATATCCATGAGTTGTTATTGGAGATATGTTTGGTTTGCAATATCTTTCAATAAAAATCTCTGACAAATCTTTAAATGTTAAATCACTAATTCTTTTTGATTCTCCCATGTGATAAAACTCTGTCTTTAGCTCGGCCTCTTTTTTTATTGCCTCTGCCTTTGTTCCAGAAAAATTGATTGTCTTTCGTTTACGATTACCTAAAATATCATAACCGAGTTCAATAGTTATTTTGTATCTATTCACATCTATTTTTTTGATTGCCATAAGTTCTCCTTTCTTAACTTATGGGATAGAACACATACATAACTATCTATATATATTATACCACAAAACCCCCGTTTTTCCTAGAAGAATAGGACACTTTTTCTTTCTTCTTGGCGATGTGATTCTATCCATTCGTTAATTTCTTTTACATCAAATTTAAGTCGATTACCAAATCTGTAATGAGGTATCATTTTGGCTCTAACTAACTTTCTGATGTATGGAATAGAAAGGTTTAAATATTCTGAAATAGTTTTTAAATCACACATCTGTTTAGTCAAAGCCAACACCCCCTTACATTTCTATTTTGTTCTTTAATTTATATTCGTAAATTTCTGATAACATGTTTTGTTTTTCTTCATCTCCGAAGTTAAAATATGTCCCCTCATAAACACCCTCACAAATTGAATAAAAATCAAAAACATTCTTTGAAAAATATGACTCATGATTTATAACATCACTAACACTTTCAACTGCATGAAAAGTAATATCATCCAATAATTCTGAATAAGACTCTCTTTTATTTTTTTCTATTCCACCAAGTAATAGTAAAAAGCCAACCTCTGAACCAATTAAGAACTTAACCTCATCAACACTTATTGTATTTAAATCCCATTCAGTATCATCTGAAGTGATTCCATCAAAGAAGTTATATTCAATCATCAAAGATAATTTATCAATATCTTCATCTGTTGCACTTTCTTCATTATCTTTAATTCTTTCATGACAAAAGTCTTTCAAAATACTTCTCATTTTATCTATAGTTAACAACCCCTCATTCCCTTTAACAAATTCTAAAAAATTCATAATACTTTTTCCTTTCTCAAAGATGTGTTCCGGAATGTCTCTTTGTGACTTATATATTAAACCCCCAAAAAAATAAGACAATATAAAAAGTGCATTTTAACCTTGGAGTCGGTATCTGAAAAAAATGCACTTTTTTAATCTATCTCAATAAAATCAATATCATCTATGCTATTCTCATCAATAGCAACATTTTCATATAAAACGAATTCTTTTGTATATTTCTTATTTTCATTTATTATAATGTTCTTTAAAAATTGTAATTGTTCTGTCATTGTCATTTTGTCTTTTTTATTCATAAATGATAATAAATCTTGATATATTCTTTGATAATAAATATCAATACATGAATTCATATCCTCATTATTATCTAAATATGATTTTAGTAATTCACTTGATTGTTTATCTTTTGAAATAATAGAATTGTAAACATCTGATATTATTATTAATAAACCACTAATTTGGTCAACCAATTTCTTCACATCAATATTCTTACTAACAATACCTTTATAATATTTTAAGAACTTATCATATCCATTAGCACCAATAAGTAAGCAATAATATTTTTTAATAGTGTTATCTCTTAAAGCTCGTGGATAAGCAATATTATCTCCAACAATATAAGTTAAATGATTGTCATCAATAAACTTTATAGAATCAAAAATAAAATCTCTGAATCCATCCCAATTATTTTCAAACTCATTTTTCCATTTTACAATATCTTCCATTATTTGATGAATTCTAACAACATACTTATCTTTAGATTCTTCATCTGATAATTTCCATAAATAATCTGTTATTGGATATTGTGAATATAAATAATTATAAGCATATACACTAAACTTTCTGTTATATAGTTCTTTGATATCTTCTATATTTTGTTTTTTAGGTTTTCTACTATGGATTACATTATTACATCTAATTACAAAATCGATTGGTTTGATTACATGATGATTCATTTGATTATCTGAATCATTCCAACTATTAAGTCTATTCAAATATTTCTTTTTGCCTCTTGTAAGATAAGCAATATAAGATTGGTCGGAATATTTGTTATCAAAGATTTTATGATAACTAAATTCATTCTTTTGATGTGCCATAATGAATCACTTCCTTTTGGTCAACTATTATAACACAAAAAAAGAGAGATGAACCACATATCATTAAATATATAGTTCATCTCGTATTAATAAATATATATAATAATTTATATCATTTATCTATTTCAATTGAATAAATAGTATTGTTCTTTGCATAAACATTCATTTCTGAAATATCATAACTATATCCTCTCGAATATGCAATAAATATTTTATCATCTAGTTTATTTAAAACATCACTGGATTCAATAAAATATTCTACTTTACATTCAACATCATCGTATTTTTCACATTCGTTTTTATTAGTAATGTTTGCTCTTAATAAATAATATCCTTTATCTGTTTTAATAACACCACCATTAACTGATATTATCTTTTCACTTGATGGCAAACTATTTTTTATTTCTTGTTTATTGTTATCATACTCACTTAAAGCATACATTTTATCATTTTCTCTTATAATAAAACCTGGTAATGAAAAATACCATTCTTTTATATTTTCCACTCTATGATTATAACTTCCTCTAACACCCATTTTATTAGTATCTATTGATGTGGTAATTTGGTGCATTTTGCTATCAATAAGTTCTCCGTTTCTTAATCCAACAATATCGGAAATTGTAACTGGACCACTCCAACTAGTATCAAGTTCATCATCAAATTTTTTACAATTTTGTTCATTGCTATATAAATTATCAAATCCATAGTGATATACTTTTCCGTCTGTTGTCACAAATAATGATTCACTCATAAGTTTTGCATTCTTCATTTCTTCACACTTTATTTCATGTTTAGATTTATAATTAATTCCTATATAATCATCAACTTTTTTGGTATTATTGTTTGATTCTATGCTTTTATTATTTGAACATCCAGTAATAACAATTAACAATAAAAACAAAACAATTAACTTTTTTTTCATATTTACACCTCATATTCATTATAGCATAAATATGTTTTTTAATCCTACTTACTTTGATTATATTTTGGATAATTTTGAATGGCTCTACCATATTGACCAGACAAATCAACACAAGTTGGACATCTATAACTAAATCCATCTTTAATAAGCATGTCTTTAATTACATTGTAAACAATATTACTCTTTAACATTTCAATAAGGTGTTGTCTTTCTTTAAAATCGTCATGCCCATTTTTTAATTGTTCTATTAATTGTTCTTTCTTTTTTTCTTCATCTAACTTTTTAAGATAGTTATCTATCTTTTTTTCTAACATCATTTGTGCATACTCATCATTAAGACCTATTTCTATTGTTCTATCATCCAATCCAATTGCTCTGAGTAATTCTTTATCCGACATTTTTATACCTACAAGAATCAACATACTTTTTTACATCTGATTCTTTAACCTTATAATTTCTTCCAATCTTATGTGCAACAAGTTTTTCTTCTCTTACCATTCTTCTTAAATAAAGAATGGGTGTTTTAAGTCTTACTGATATTTCTTCTAATGTATAATACTTTTCTTCCATATTATCACTCTCCTCATATAAATAGAAAACGAGTGAGGATAAAACTCTAAAAAGTATATATATAATACATACATAGATACATATAGAAAATGGCCTAAAAACAATATCGAACATCGAATCGTAAATATACCTCTTTTTGCTTGTTTTTAGCCGTTTTTAGACACTTAAACTATTGACTAGACTCATTGTTCATTCTGAATCTTTCGTAACAGGAAGATACCGGAATTTGCTTCACACTAACCTAGGGGGGATGGGTTTAGTAAAAATTGGAATTTGTTGTCGTTTTTAACATGGTAACCCCAAATTGACTTTAGCAAAATTCATTTTCTCTTTCTATTAAGAAAGGGGGGAAGTGAGTTATTTATATGAACGAAGTGAATATAAATAACGAACAATAAAGGGGGTATGATTAATCTTTCTCTTTTAATATTTATAATATATATAATATACAATAAATACCCCTTAATATACTTATATAGTAGAGATGAAATTATAAAAATACAATTTCTGTTAACAAAAAAAGCAACTTCATTAAAGTTGCTCATTCATTTATTGAATATTCTATATATTTTCTTTCTTCGTCACTTATTTCATATAACTTATATACAACATCATCTATTTCTTTTATTATATCTTCACAATTATCATGTTTAACATAGATAGCATCAAATAATTCTGTTATTCTTTGAGTTTGCTCACTTTCAATATAATATATTGGTACTTTCATTAATGGTTCAGAATCTAATTGGTAATTATTTCCTTGAAGTTTACCACATTTTTTAAACCAAAATTTTATTAAACTACTATTCAATAATGCACATAAATACTTTAAATTTATTGAATTTGTTTTTATTATATTGTATGTTTGAGAAACATATGATGAAGTATCATTATAACTGAATGTTGGTTCAATACATTTTCTATAACAAATAATTTTTTCTCCCTCAAAGAAATAGTTATCTCTTGGTCGATGTAAACCATAAGGTTTATTATCTGATGTAATAATGCTTTTATATTTCTCTAAGTGATTTTTTATGTTTGGATATTTATTTATTGAATTAATTGCCTTTTTATTTGTATAGATAACCCATTCATTATTATTGGAATCAAACCAATATTTATGAATATTTGATGATGTATAATAAGGTTTTATTATTTCGTTTTCAATATCAGTAAGATTTAAATTCTTTTTCTCATTATTATTGATAACAAATATTCCATCATCTTTATTAAATCCATTACCTAATTTATTAGCATTTTTAAGATTAAGTCTATCTTGAGGCATTACAATTCCTTGACTTATATCATCTTTAGTTATGTAATAATTTCCTTTATTTTTAATTTTATTAATTAAATTACCATCTGTGCCATATGAAAAACGAATATATTCATTCAAATAATTTGATGGAACAAAGTCAATTATTTCATTAATAAATTTCTTCTTCTTATTATTTAGTTTTAATAATTGTTCTAAGTCAGTTTTATCAAAATCAACTGAATCAACTTTACGATAGTCGACAAAGTATCTTTTTGATTTTTCTTTACTTAAAAGCATAATCATTGTTTGAATGGAAGCAGAATCAAAGACCATATAATTATTAAAATCAATAAATTGTTTTATTGTCGTTTCTGATAATACTTTGTTTCTCATTATAGAAGCACCATAACTTGTAATCCAATTATTAGGGGCAATATAACACAAAGTACCTTTATTTACTAATAAATCTATTCCTATACAAGCAAAGAAATACCAAAAATCCATTTTACCTTTATAGTATTTATTATTTTTTAATCCTTTAAACACATCGGAATTTTTCCCCTCTTTTATATATGGTGGATTTCCAATTACAATATCAAAACCACCATTATTTTTAAATACATCATAAAATTCCAATTTCCAAATAAACCAAGGTTTTTGCTTTTTCTTTGAAATTTCTTTGAATCTGTTTAATTTACTAGGTGTACCCCTTAAAGATTCTTCAACCATTCCCATTTGAATAGCCTCAATCTTTTCTTTTAAATCCTTTTTTACTTTGTTATCTGATGTTCTAAAATATTCCTTTTGTAATTCCAACATTTTATCAATATATTCATTTATTTGTGCAGTATCATCAAATAGAGTTTGTTGGATATGAACATCAGCAACAGAACTCAATTGAGATTCATTTCTATGATATCCCTTTAAATTTGATTCTAACATTTTTTCACTAAATAATGGAACATTTTCAAATTCATCAATTAAACTATTACCTTGCATTATTTTGCAATCTAAATTTGGTAATGGTCTTGGCTCTTTATCACTTGGATAATCAACTACTAATGATAACCATAATCTCAATTTTGCGATATCTACGGCACTTGTTTCAATATCTACTGCATATATACAATTTTCAATTGTTTGCAATTTCATTTTATATATATCTGTTTCAAGATGTTCAGTAGAATATAAATTTTCCAATGAAATTAATCCAAGTTCTTTTTGAATTAATAGATATGTCTGAATATTGGTTCTTAATTTAACGATTTCATTTAACATTCCCAAAGGGAAAGCACCACTACCAACAGCTGGGTCGGCAATTTTTACATTTATTAATGCATTATCAATTTCTAACAAGTTATTATAAATAGATTTTCCAATTACAAAATCAGACTCTTCATCCAATGACAAATCCCAATCATATTGAGAAATAATATCACCATATTTTATAAATTGATTAATTTCGTTATAATCAACATTTACATTATTACACAAATAATTTGCAAGACTTTCTTGACACATATAATGAACTATTTCTCTTGGTGTGTAGAATGCACCCTTATCTTTCCTATCTCCAATTTCAAGTAAATTCTCAAAAATTTTACCTAACATCTCTGGGTCAACGGCTATTTCTTTTTCTAGTGGTTCTTCTTCATCGATTGTGAAGTTATATAGATTTAAGAAATCTAGTATTCCATCTTCATTATCATTATGAAACAAACTATTCTTTATTTCAAAATGCGCAGATGACCATCTATAATTATTTAAAGGTTCAAACAATCCACCATTAAGAAAAGGAATTTTACAATTAAATAATGGGAAATATTGATTTTCTCTTTTTTCATTTAATCCTTTATAAAAGAAATATTCCAAGTAATCATCAAAGAAATTTTTATGTTCCTTTTGAGATTGATTAAATATATGCATTATGAAGTCTTTTTTCCCACTTCCCCAAGGCATATCGTATTTAGTACCTTTAAATATATTAGTTAAATTAATAATATCTTCTTGTGTTTCCAATAATCTTAATTTGGTTCTTTCAACAATATATTTATTTTCCACTAATTCATAATAATTCTTAATTAAATTTTGTGAAACAGAGTCATTCTGAGATAATAAATCATTATATTCTTCTTTTGACAATTCATTTGGAATTAATTGTACACCAAGCCATCCTTTCTTTTGAAGAAAATATAGGAATACAATTTGTCCCATAAGTTTTTTTGCAAATTCTTCTGAATTAAAATCACAATTCTTTGCCTCTGTTTGGAAATCTTCATTTTTATCCAAGAATTCTTTAAGTTGTAAATATTTTTCTTTATACTCTTCAAAGAATCTTTTAGTTACTTTTTCAACATCAAATTGCTTTTCAATATCTGAAAGAGTAATTTTTCTATTATCAATATCTAATAAATGTAGTAAAAATTCTTTTGCAGTATGGGTTGATTCTCCCTCACCAACGAGATATGAATATCGTTTTGCAGATGTTAAAGTTTCTTTGACACCATTTTCTGTAAAACTCAATTCTTTCTTAACAAAAGATAATCTCCAAGTCTTTTCTTTGTCAGAAAAGAAAGAAACTAATGCACCATCTAGATTATATTTTTGTAAAAGTGTTGCAACAAAATTTCTTTGCATATTTCTAGCACGAGTTGATGAAGTATTATTAAGTTTTATAATAAACACTCCAATATTATTCATACCATCGTTATAATTTGCAACAAATTTATAATAATCTATACTATCTTTATATTGATTCTGTGTAATTGAAATCTCAATAATGTTTCTATTTAATGAACTAATATCCAAATTCAATAAATCAATAACAAACTTAATATATTTTTCTTCGTTAAATGAATGCTCTAACAATTCCAAATACTCTTTATTTCTTGTACTCATCTAACTCACCTTAATTCATAAATAATTCTGAAAGAACTATTTCTTTTTGAACACTTTCATCTATATTTTTATTTGTATTAGATTCATAATATGTTTTTGGAATCATGTTTACAAATTCTTTAAAGAATGCAATCAAATCTTCATTTGACCTAACATTTAATTTTTGTAATTTATTTGCTTCTTTCAAAATCTTATATGGTAACTCACCATTTTGTAATATTTCAATTGTCTTATAACAAGTATCGATTTCTTCTGATGTTAAAACATTTTCTTGTTTAAGCACTTCTTTTAGTAATCTAATAAGAATCTCTGCATTGCTTTTACCTTTTCTTTGATATGATTCTTCAAAATCTCCATCTATATTATTTTCATATTCTTCAAAATATTTTTTGTTTTTATTCAACAAAGGATAGTATTTTGAATTAACTTCAATTGATTTTTCATCATTTGTTGTTTCAATCATTTTAATTGCATTATCAAAATTCAATTCATCACAATTTGTGTCATTTGCAAGATAAAATTTCTTAACATATCCTTTTCTAAAGAATGTAATTAGTTCATTATTTGAACCATTTCTTCCAATCTTAACTTTTTGAGGTAAATTTTTAACTTTATTGAATAAGTCCGGTTCTTTATCTCTTATATCTCTTATTACTTTTAAATAATGTAATTCAGAATTTAAGCCGATTTCATCCTCATCATCAATTGTTGTCATTCTCTTAAATAATTCATGAGTTGAAATATTTTCTTCTGATGTTAAGAATTTAGAATCTTCTCCTAAAATATCATGAAACATCTGAATTTTAGTAATAATATTCTCACTTTGATGATTGATATCATCAGAATTAGATGTTGGGAAGAAATTATATACAAATAATTCTGTGTGTTTTGTACCAACTCTATTTATACGACCAACTCTTTGCATTATACGAGTAGGATTCCAAGGTAAATCATAATTGATAATAACATTACTTCTATGTAAGTTCATACCCTCGGCAAGAACATCAGTAGTCACAAGAACATCATAATCATTTCTTACATTTTCTTTATCAACATTAGGGTCAAAATTATTTCTAATTTCATTTTTAATTGTTTCACTCATTGAACCGGTAAAAAGAATTACATTTCTATTTAATCTTGATTCAATTTTTTCTTTTAAATAATGTGCAGTTTCAGAAGATTCAGTAAATATAATTATCTTATTATGCAATTTTTTATCTCTTTGCAATAATTCAACAAAATAATTTAATTTGCAATCATGGTCAATTGAATCCCACATATCTTTTAAGTTTCTTAAAACTTGTAAATCATTGTATAAATCATTAATGAAGTTTTCTCTAAATTGATTTGATTTGAAAGAGAATGCATTTCCTTTTTCTTTAGCTTCAATCAATGTTTCAAAATCTTCATTGTCTAATAATTCATCAACATTCAATTTTCTACTAATCCAAACCTCACCATCTTCATACATTCTTATGAAGTTTTCGTGAGATGTTATAAACCTACTCAAAGTCATTTCAAAAGCATATTTACTACTTTCTAATCGTTTAACAAGAACACCTTTCATGAAAGCACCCATGTTTCTTTGACCAGTTAATAATTGATTTTCTTCATTATTTAAAAATTCTTCTTTAACATAAGTTAATGGCCTATAACGAGAATATGTAAGAGTCTTAATTGATTCAATAGTATCTTCAAAAATCTTTTCTGTTGTTTCATCAAATTCATAAGTTTCTTTAATAGGATTGCCAAGTTTAGGGAATGTTAATCCTTGTCTTTCTAAATCCTCTTTATAGTTATTCATAATCTCTGTACGAGTTCTTCTTATCATAACTTCTCGTAATACATTATCACGAACTTTTTGTGAAGCAATTCTAACGGCATTATAGTATTCATCAGAATTTTTTTCGCATTTATTAATATCACTTCTTAACTTAAAGAAGAAGTTTTCTAAGTTTCTAACACCTGGAATTGTTGAATTTTTCTTTGATTCAAACAAATACATTTGATTTGCTATATCTGTAATGTAATTATTTTGAGGGGTAGCAGTAATTAAAACAACTTTTTTGTTATAGCATATTTCATCAAGCATTTTATATGACTCTGTTTCACCATTTCTGAATTTATGTGCCTCATCAATGAAAATATATTTTGCCTCATGATATATTTTTTCTTCACTTAATTTTTTTAATCCACCATTTGATTGAACATTGAAATTTTGAACACCAAATTCCCTTAAAACTTTATTCCAATAATCAATTAATACTGGGGGAACAATAAATAATTTTCCACCAAATAATTCTCTTGCCAATAAAGCACACATATATGTTTTACCAAGACCTACAACATCAGAAATAAATACACCATTATGTTTTTCAATAATTCTTTTTGCTTGAATTACGGCATCCATTTGATATTGATATGCCTTAAATCCTTCAATTACATAATCGTGATTAAAGTCAAAAGTCTTATCATCATTAATTTCTTCCTTAAAATATTCATATAAAAATTTCAAATACATTTCATAAGGGGTAATATCATTTTTAACCCATGTATCTTTTTCTATTGTATCTATGCACTCTTGATTTACTTCAACAGAATCTGCCCATAATTCTTCAAATTTATCATAAGCAAACTTAACATCATTTGAGTTTTTTAATTCAACATTAAATTCCAAATTATTTTGGAGACCATTTGCAGAAAAATTACTTGAACCAGTAATAACTTTTCCATAATCTGAGGCCTCTTCATGATTTCTCATAATATAGACTTTTGCATGAATAGGTTGCTTAGTATATACTCTTAATTCTAATTTTCTACTTCTAAGCATTTCAATAAATTTCTTTACACCTTTTTCAACTTCTTCCGTATCATCGGAATCTTTGAATTCTTGCTTTAATTTATCAGTATATAATTTTTTGCTATTGTAAGCAGATGTACTTAATTCTGTAATTTGTAATTGTGACTCTTTATACATTTCAAGAACTTCTTTATCAGTATTAATACCAATAAGAATTCTCGTTTTTTCAATATTATCAAGTGAATCTTGTAATAAATAGAATCCACTTGCTCTAAAATATCCTACTAAAACATCAAAGAATCTTGTGTCCCTCTTTAATATCTTATTAAATCTATCGTATAGATTTCTTTCTGGCTCATTTGTAAAAAAAGTTAAATCATTGTACATATCAAATACACCATACCTCTCATTCATATTTTTACACACAACATAATTATAACATAAAAATGTCATTTTTTACCGAATGATAGGTATAAAAAAGCAAAATCTGTTATAGATTTTGCTCATTTCTTAAAATTTGTGCTTGTTGAATAATTTCTTTTACTTCTTCTTCAGAATAATTTAAGCAATCATGAATCTCATTATAAACAATTATTGGGTCAATAAGTTCTTTCTTTTTACTCTTATAATATTCATCGTATAAATCCAAAAGTTCTGATAGTAATATTATGTCTCTTTTTCTTCTAGCATTATCAGATTTTCTAATAAATTCTTTTAAAGTCATAATATCTCCTTTCTATACTTTCAACCTTTCTTATATACTATTCAATATATTTATAAGAAATATTATTAAAAGTAATTATTAATATAATATTATTAATAAGTAATTTACTCTATATAGTTTACTTTTAGTAAACTTATTTAATAAACATAATAATAAGAGAAAATATGTATGACTAAATATAATCTAGAATAGTTGATTCACAATAGTAAGTTACTCTAGATTCTTCTTCCCCAAGTTGTAATCTGATAAGTCTATCTATTATTTTTTGCCTATAATCATAAGATATTTTATTTAAGAAAAAACCGATAGTCGAAAGTAAGAACTCTCCATTAGATTTATAAATAGTTACTTCTTCGTTTCTGTTATAAATATAATCAACCAAATCTGATTCATGAATTACATATTCATCCAATCCATCATCAACAAGCAAATAATTACTAGATTTAACAAATTTCTCCATCTCCTTTGGATTTGTAATTTCAATTAATTTTTCCATCTTAATTCCTTTCATCATTTTTCATTTGTAAAAATTCTCTTACAATTTCAACTTCTACTGGATTATTTGCTTGAAGTTCTTCTCTAAAATGATTCAAGAGTCTAAGTTTTTCATTTTCAAGTTGTTTTAATTCCTTATAGTTTAATTCTTCATGGTCTAACATGTTTTGAATTGCAACCATATCAAATAAAGTTTGTTTCATATCATCCGTAAAATAGAAGTTTAAATCTTTTAATTCATCTAAATTATTATCCATTTCTTTCCTTTCTGACACTTTTTCAAAGTGCAGCTACTTTTAAGATGGTGTTTTATCCCTTATTTTACCGATAGTTATGTTATCTTTAAAAGGTGCCATAAAAAGTGCCGTAACACAAATTATGTTGAATCATGTTGTATCACTTTATATCACTTTTTAAAAAATAAAAAATGCCTTGAATCCCTTATGATTTCAAGACATTATTTTTAAACTGGCGTCCCTGGGCAGATTCGAACTGCCGACTTACGACTTAGGAGGTCGTTACTCTATCCAACTGAGTTACAAGGACATTCAATTTCCCATAAAATAAGGGGAAATTTATGTTCTGTTTTTTTGTTCCTTTTGCTCAGAAAACACATCACACTCTTAGGAGGAATCCGTACTATCCATTATACTAAGAGGACATGAATTAATTATAACATTATTTATTGTTATAATTAACTTTTATTCCATTTATTAAATTAAAATAATTATTAATATCATTTATACTTGTTTCATAAATAATTATTAATCTTTTATCTTTATTACCATCATGATTTAAATCATAATCAACATAAGACATATAAATCGTCATATTATTATAATTAATTACATTAATACTATCGATATTATTTGATTCAAAAGTATAACCTTCATCTTCAATATAACCTATTGTTTGTTTTAAATGATATTCATAAATATCTTCTAGTTCATCTTCACTATAATTATCTAGAATATAACTATATATACCTACAAATGAATCTGTCTTTTTATCTTCACAAGATAAAACATAATCTCCTAATTTAGCATTACAAGAATAGTCCATATCAATATTTAATTTAAAGTCATTTTTATCAAAATAATAATCATAATGATCCGTTAAAGATATTTCTTTTTCATTTAATTTAGTATCTAGACGAACAACATAATTATTAAAAGCTTTAGAAAAATAAACTAAAGATAATATATCAAGAAAAATAAAAATAAATGATATAAAACAA
>JAEEGK010014441.1_pt1 | contig 17648 bp, 11 predicted proteins | sample 8958771 | NCBI WGS metagenome assembly JAEEGK01 (sample SAMN16246547, study PRJNA631951) | gut metagenome | biome: gut microbiome; feature: rumen; material: SC-attached | host: Bos | place: Iran: Karaj | collected 2018-10
AAAGTCCGCCTGGTCGATGAGGTACGGGCTCTGGATCGGCGTCTTGCCGAAGCGCAGGTGGGATACCGTGAAGCCGCCGGACTTCTTGGAGTCGTAGGCGAAGTAGCCCTGCGCGAACATGTCGGTATGGTCGCCGATGATCTTGATGCTGTTCTTGTTCGCGCCGACCGTACCGTCGGAACCGAGGCCGAAGAACTTGCACGCGATCGTGCCTTCCGGCGCGGCGTTCACGAGCGGTCCCATCGGGAGGCTGGTGTTGGTCACGTCGTCGACGATGCCGACCGTAAAGTGATTCTTGGGCTCTTCGAGGTCGAGGTTGTCATAGCAGGCCTTGACCATGGTGGGCGTGAATTCCTTGCTGCCGAGGCCGTAGCGTCCGCCGACGACCTTGACGCCGCAGCGGCCCGCCTCGCGAAGCGCGGTCATAACGTCCTCATACAGCGGTTCGCCGAGCGAACCGGGCTCCTTCGTGCGGTCGAGCACCGCGATCTTCTTGCAGGTCGCCGGGATCGCTTCGAGGAACTTGTCCGCCGCGAACGGACGGTACAGACGGACCTTGATGAGACCGAGCTTCTCGCCCTTGCCGTTCAGGTAGTTGATGGTCTCCTCCGCGACGTCCGCGCCGGAGCCCATGACGATGAGGACCTTCTCCGCGTCGGGTGCGCCGACGTAATCGAAGAGGTGATAGTGACGGCCGGTGATCTTGCCGACCTCGTCCATGTAGTGCTGGACGATCTCGGGGATCTTGGTGTAGTAGTTGTTCGCCGCTTCGCGATTCTGGAAGTAGATGTCCGGGTTCTGCGCCGTACCGCCGAGGTGCGGGTGATCCGGGTTCATCGCGCGCGCACGGAACGCTGCGACCGCGTCGCGATCCAGCAGCTTGTCCATGTCAGCATAATCGATCAGTTCGATCTTCTGGACTTCATGGGACGTACGGAAGCCGTCGAAGAAGTGGCAGAACGGAACGGACGCCTTGATCGCGGACAGATGCGTGACCAGCGCGAGGTCCATAACCTCCTGTACGGAAGCGGATGCGAGGAACGCAAAACCGGTCTGGCGGCATGCCATCACGTCGCTGTGATCGCCGAAGATCGAGAGCGCATGCGCCGCGAGCGCACGGGCGGATACGTGGAACACGCCGGGAAGCAGCTCACCGCTGATCTTGTACATGTTGGGGATCATCAAAAGCAGGCCCTGCGACGCCGTAAAGGTCGTCGTGAGCGCGCCCGCCTTGAGCGAGCCGTGCACTGCGCCCGCCGCGCCTGCTTCGGACTGCATTTCCGCAATGCGGACCTTCTGTCCGAACAGATTGAGCCGGCCGTTTGCAGCCCATTCGTCTGCGACTTCCGCCATCGGAGAGGACGGCGTGATCGGATAAATTGCAGCAACATCGGAAAATGCGTATGCAACATGCGCAGCAGCGGTATTGCCGTCGATCGTCATGGTCTTTGCCATTCTGTTTCCTCCTGATTATTATTGGGGTCTCCCCCTTTTTTACCAATGTGTATTATAACAAAATTCCGCACGGACTGTCAACGCCTTCGCGCCGGAATTTGCAGTTTCCCGTCAGGAAAGTTTCCCGCTTGCCAAACGCGCGCAAAGCCGCTATACTATAGGCATGAGTCCGTTTGTACAGTTTTTATGGGACCATGTCCTGACATACTCCGTCATGGCGGCGATCGGCATTCTCGCCGCGTTCGTTTGCGCGCTGCTTCTTTGCATGCGCCGCGAACAGAACTGGGTGCGCCAGCTCTTCCTGATGATCGGCTCGCTTGCGGGCCTTGCCGTCGGCGCAAAGCTGTTCGGCGTCATCTCATACGCGACGCACCTCTATCAGCGCGGCGAGTCGTTTACGCTTGTGCAGCTGTTCAAGGATTCCGGCATCGTCTTTTACGGCGGTCTGCTGGGCTACTTTCTGTCCTTCTGGATCCTGTCGAAATTCTTTCTGCCGCGCCGCCGTCTCGGTCGCGACATCGTCGCCGTCACCACGCCGCTGTTCCACGGCTTTGCGCGCATCGGCTGCTACCTCGGCCGCGGTTATAACGACTTCGGCGAGATCACATGGCATCCGTGCTGCTACGGCATGAAGATCGAGGACAGCGCGTTCTGCTCGCACTTCTGGGACAACCGTCTCCCGGTGCAGCTCTTTGAATCCGCGTTCAACTTCCTGCTGTTCGCGGTGCTTCTCACGCTGTTTTTGCGCGAACGGAAGGACGAGCGCCGCGGCCGGCTCGTGTATCCGTACCTGATCGCCTATTCGATCTTCCGCTTCATCATCGAATTCTTCCGCGACGACGCAGTTCGCGGCGGCTTCGGTCCGCTGTCGTTCTCGCAGGTCGTCAGTCTTTTGATCCTCTTCTGGGTCGCCGCGTGCCTGCTGCTGAAAAGGCTCGGCGTCTTAAAGCCCCTGCCGGTCGATCCCTACGATCCCGGCGTTGATCTCTACCGCCTCGGCAAGCCGAAGACCGTCAACGAGCCGATCGTGTTCGACGAGGGCGAGCAAGCCGATCCGAAGGAACACAAGGACGAATAACGCATAGAAAACTGCAGGGGACGCTTCAGAGGAGGTTTGTCAAGGGCGTATTTCAACGTTCTTCTTTCTTTCGGCAAGTACAGCGCAGTTGGCTCCGGTCAACTGCGCTTTTTCATTTTTTGATACCAAGTCGATTGTTGTTTTTTCATAGTATCTATGCTAAAATCAAATACACAATTCAGATTTTTGAGGTGCAATATGAGCTTGCTCGAGGAATACTATAACAGCAGAGATGAAGAAAAACGTCTTTTGTCTCAGCACGGGCAGGTTGAATACCTGACCACGATGAAATACATCCATGAATGCATCTCCCGTTTTGCCTCTCCAAGTATTTTGGAAGTCGGCGCCGGCACAGGTAGGTATAGTGTCGCGCTTGCGAAGGAAGGCTATTCTGTAACGGCAGTTGAATTGGTGCAGCACAATTTGGATGTTTTAAAATCAAAACTGGATGGTACAGAGCCGATCACAGCCATACAGGGAAACGCCTTGGATCTATCGACATTCCGGGACGGCTCGTTTGAACTGACGATGCTCTTAGGCCCCATGTACCACCTTTACACGATGGAAGATAAGGTCCGGGCACTGTCCGAAGCAATGCGCGTTACAAAGCCCGGAGGATATATTCTGGTCGCCTATTGTATGAACGAACCCACGATCATTCAGTATGTATTTCTGGCAAACCATCTTAAAGATGTCAAGGAAATGAATACTTTGCTGACGGAAGACTGGCATTGCAAGAGTGAACCGAAAGAAATATTTGAGTTAGTCAGGACAGAAGACATTTCGATTTTGAATTCCAAGTTCCCTTTGGATAGGATCAAACTAGTGGCAACAGACGGCGCAGCTCATTATTTGAGTGAATTCATAGACGAAATGGATCAGTATACTTTTGCTAAATGGATGGAATTCCACTTTGCAACATGCGAACGGCAGGATTTGATCGGAGCGTCGAATCATACCCTCGATATTCTGAAAGTACGAGAATAGATTCCGGTTTGTAAAACAGATGTCGCATCCTTGCTGCTTTGTCGCATGGAATAGCAGGCAGGACATTTGTGCCAGAAAGTCAAAAGCCGAGGTTGAATTGCCTCGGCTTTTTGCTTCATGAGACACTCCGTGATCGTTCAGTTCACATTATCCTTTCCGGTCAACCGGAAGAGAAAGCGCACGTCCCGACGAAGACGGGCATCACCGCCGCAGGGTGGTGTATAAGTGCGCCCTTGGAAAAAGATCGGGCAGCCGTGTGGCTGCCCTTCATGGTTTCGTTTTACCTGCCGAGAGAGAAGCTCCTTTCCGATAGCTGCTATCGTTTCAAATTACCGCAGAAAGATCATGCCGCAGCTAATCAATAGCAGTGTTTGAAAAACACCCTTTACAGAGTAACTCTTCGGTGTCCCTTTTTATGTGTTCCCTCATCCGCCTTGTGCCGCCTATACAAATGAATACTGAAGACTTAAAACGTAAATTGAATCATGAATGTGGATTTTCCGGAGGAAAACCATCGTTTATTTTTCAGTCTTCAGTCTTCAGTTTTCAGTATTCATTTATTCTGCAAAATTGTCCCGTCGGAACGGGAAGATGATATCTTCCCCTACAGGGCCGTTGACGTGTTTCTTGGCGGGGCGCCGGGGGCACGGAGCCGAACGCTGGCTGTTGTGTACACGATCCCCTCATCCATCGACCCTTCGTCGCGCGCACTTTCCTGGCTCCCCTGTGGATGGTACGCGCGTCGCCATGCTCCCTGTTTCGGCCGCACCTCACCTCGCTTCTTCTGCCACCGGCAGTGCTCGGATCGGTGCCCCTTTGCACAAGGGAGGCTTTTTCACACAAAAACAGGACCGCCGGAGCGGTCCTGTTCGGTTGTCCGGAATGATGCTTCCGAATCAGTCGTTGTATGCCTTTGCTGCCATTGCGTATTCGTACAGCGCGCAGACTGCGTTCTGTGCAAAGGTGTTGTTCGCATATGCTTCGGAACCCAGCAGGCGGTCGATATAGGACAGCGCACTGACCGTGATCGTCTGGGTGTTGTCGGTATCATATTCCTCTGCGGTGATCGTGAACGTCTCCGCAAGCCAGGCCGCCTTGATGCCTTTGATCTCGACCATGACGCGGTTGCCCTTCTGCGTCTTCACCAACTGGGTTTCCGCGTCCCACGCGACGTCTTCTGCCGCAAACACGTTGATATCCACGTTTTGAGCATCCAGCATCGAGCCGTCCTCATGCGCGAGGAAGATGCGGATCGCGGTCTCGCTGTCCAGCACCAGCGACATGCCCGGCGCCTTGAATGCGCCCGTCGTCTCTGCCGTCATCCGGTAGTTATTCGCCGCTGCCGTCTTAACCGCATTGACGTCGTACGCTTCATTGAAGCTCTGATACACCGCCTTGTAGTCGGTATCGAGCGTCCAGTGGTTTACGGCGCTGAGGAACTGCTGCACATGGTAGCCGTAGGAGCAGAGCGCTTCGACCAGCGTGATCGTCTTGTTGTCATACTGCGCCTTGTTGTCCTCGAAGTCCCGGATGTACTGCTCGACGGAATAGGTCTTTTCGATCGTCTGGCCGTCGCCGTAATGCAGCGTCGCGGTGATCGTGTCCGCCATCTGGATCGCGTTCACGAAGAACTTGAAGCCCCGTTTGTTCGCGGCGCCTTCCGCGTCTGCGTACGGTACCGTCGTGACCTTCAGTGTTTCTCCGTCTTTTCCGGCCTTGTCGTCGATCGTGAACGTCATATAGGTCTCCGACAACTCGGCTTCGCTCAGCATGCTCACGTCCACAAAGAACTGCACGCCGATCTCGCCGGACAGAATCAGGTTCTGCGTTACGAACCTGGGTTCGGGCTTAACGTACTTGTAGAGATAGACCGGCTGCTGGTTTGTATAAGTACTTGACCTGAAGAAGCGGAAGCGCTTCTCACCGTTGTTTTTGTTGAATCGCAGATATGCGCCGCCGGAGCCGACGATGTTCGCTTGTTGCTCCTCGTTGATCGACAGCGATACTGTATATTTTGTGTTAGTGTTACTGTTAAGCCCATTCGTATTGTTTGTGCGTCCGATATAGTACCCGCTTGCAGACTGCAGCGTGTAATTGTTACCATCCTTCGCGATCGTGAAGTAGAAAATGTCCTCGTCCTCGTTGACCGTGATCGTCTTGTCGGACAGGTCCACTGTCTTGTAATTACTCGCCACGTCGAGCGTCGTCAGCGAGCCGTCCATGGCGTACGGGCCGTCCTTATAGACAATCAGGTACTGCCCCGACCAGTCGGACGGTGCGGTTTCGACCAGCACGTACTGCGATTCGTTCACAACCGGCGTAGGCGGGGTGGGCGTCGCGGTCGGCGAGGTATGATAGTAAACGACGCCTTCGAGCTCTTCCTTCCAGAACAGCGTCTTGTTGGCGGTGTAGGTGCTGTTCACGATGAAGTAGGAGTTGGATCCCTTTACCAGATAGGGATAACTGGAGCTTGCATCGTTGCTGACCTTCATGCAGATGTTGCTGAGGTCATATTCCACGTCCCAGTTGCAGTAACTGGATTCGTACGACGAACGGCTGTAAAGGTAATCGTTATAGCTGCCCACATAGGTATTGGTCGAGGCGTTCCTGATCGTGTATTTCGCACCGGAAGAAGCAATCGCAAACACATAGGCATTGTTCGCGTTCCGGATCACTTCGCCGTCCAGCGTCATTCCCGTGCTGGAGAATGTGACGGAACCGCCTGCGCTTGCGGATTCATAGCTGGTATTGCCGGACAGACCCTTCAGCACCAATGCGCTTGTGTCCTTGCCGCAGGTGATGATGTAGTTCCCGCTCCAGTCGGAGAGGTTGTCGTTGACCAGACGGTAGATCAGATTGCCGGTGCCCTCCGTGCGGGTGAACAGCGCGTACAGCGTGACGTTTCCGGTCACGGTGTATGCGGCGCCGGGCGCGTAGTATTCGGGCGCCGTGGTGGTCTCTTCAACCTCGGCGGGCGTCCAGCCGCTGAACGTCCAGCCTTCCGGGACGCTGCTGACGGAGGCCGGCAGGTTGACGGTATCGTAAATCAATGCGGAAACGCTGCCTGCGGGCTGGCCGAGGGATTGATAGCTCACGGTATAGGTGGGCTTTTGTGCGAAGATGATCTTGATCGTGCAGTCGCTTGTCGGCGTAACGTTGATGATGTTGCCGTCGATCGTCGCGGTCGCCGTGCCGCTGATCACCTGATAACCGGCAACATAGTAACCGGCGGCGGGCGTCGCGGTGATTTGGGTGCCGGAAACGGAAACCGTGCCGTAGCTTGTGTTGTTGCTGACCGCCGTCACGGTATAGTCCGCAAACAGCTTCCACGTCGAATTGACCGTCTGCACGGCGTCGACATTGCCGTGTCCGGGATAGACGTCCTCGGAGGAGACGACGATCGGATACGCCGGCGGATTCGTGTACGGATCCTTTACGCCGACCTTGTTCTTCATATAAGCGATCGCTTCCTGCACCTCGCTTCCGCCCTTCATCTTCGTCCAAAAGTACTCTTCATATTTATAGTCGCCCGTAAAGGAAACGGACTGCGAATAGCCGTACACGACCTCGACGCCCTGCGCGCGCAGCGGCGCTTCCATGCCGTCGGTCGCCATGCCGAGGCAGATCGCCATCCACAGCAGGCTGTTCGGCGCGACGCCGTCCATGTGGTTTGCGATCGCCGTGCCGTCGACGAAGGCGCCGTTGCCGCTGCGGAAGGCGTGCTGATAGCTGCCGAACGTGCCCTGCACCGTGGCGGTGTCCTGATTCGTCAGGCCTTCGTAACTGGTAAGGCAGAGATAGGACGTATTTGCGCGGGACGTGTAATCGCCGGAATAGGTCGAATAGTCGGTGTTGCCGTGCGAGTCGAAGATGACGATGCCGCTGGTCTCCAGCTCATGCGCAATGGCGTCGATCGTCGCCGCAGTGCCGGAATAGAGCCGGTATACGCCGCCGGACGCCTGCGCAATCGAGTTCGCTTCGTTCCTGTACTGATTGGTGAAGCTCGAATCCGAGCCGTAATACGGACCGAACAGCGCGACGTCCGAGCTGTTCGGAGAGCCGCCCTTCGATGCGTACGAGACCGTCTCGACCGAGGCGGCCTCTTCGGGGGTTTTGCCGGTCAGGTTGGCGCGCTGCTTCTGGCGCGCGTTCGGCACCCAACCGTTGCCCATGCCGTTCGTATCGTGCCAGAACACGCTCTGTCCGTTCAGAAACAGCGTGCCCGGCGCATAGCTCTCGTGCGCTTCGACGAGCGCGACGATCCCGTCCGTCATGCTCATATAATCGTCTGCGGAAGCGGTCGTAACGTTGACGCCCCGCGCCGCGAGCCGGTCGTTTTCATAGCGTTCGATCTGCGCCCACAGATCCGCCTCCGTTTCGGCGGATGCGTCGCCGCTGCGTAGCGCAAGGCCGAGCGGCAGCAGAAGCAGTGCAGAAAGCAGGATTGCAAGCAGTTTCTTCATCGTTTGTCTCCTTATTCGATACTCATGTCATATTTTATAGTATATCACGCCGGCACCCGGTTTTTCAATTCCGAAAATCAAAAAAACGGGAGCGGATTTGCCGCTCCCGTATAGCCTGTTAATATGCCTCCGCTACTTCGTCTTTGCGTTTTTCGCGTCCGACCAGCGGCCGTAATACGTCGTGCCGTCGAAGATGTGATACGAGCGCACGCGGACGTAATAGGTCGTCTTGGCGTTCAGATTTTTGAACGTGTACTGCGCCTTCGTATAGTCGGAAATCGTAACCGCCTTGCGGTTCTGTGTGAACTTCGCATCCGTTGCGATCTGCACCTGGTAGCCGGTGAAGTTCTTGGACGCGCCCCACTTCGCGGTGATCTGCTTATTGCCGCCGGTGACGGAATTCAGCGTGCGGGTGGTGATGCGCACGGTGGTTTTCAGCGGGCCGACAATGCCGAGGTTATAGTTGTCGCCCACATTGCCGCCGATCGTTGCGCCGCTGACAGGATCGACCCTGCGGTCAAAGTACGCCTTGACGCCGTACTGATAGCGCGTGCCCGCATAGGTCTGCGTATCGGTCCAGAAGAGCTCGGTCGTGTTGTTCCAGCGCACAAACGACGTCCAGCCGGTTGCCGTTGCATTCCATGCTCTGCGATAGATGACGTAGCCCGCCGCGCCTTCGACCGGATTCCATTCGATATAGATCCCGTCGTCGCGGTTTTCGACCTTGGTGTAGTCCGTCGGCGTCAGGTAGATCTTGAACCAGCCCTGCGCCGTACCGGAATAGAGATCTGTGAACGTCACGATCATATATGCCGTGCCCGCGTTGATATTCTCGCGGTATTCATAGGTATAGTTCGACGGATCGACGACGCTGCCGTCCTTTGCCCTGACCGTAAACCGCGGCGTCTTTGCCGTGCCGTCTGCGATCACATACGGCGTCTTGCCGTTGAACTGCACATCCCGCTCGTCAATCTCAACCGTGCCGTCGAATTCCGGCAAGGTTGTCGCCTTGTACAGTGCGATCGGCTTCTGGTTGATATAGGAGCTCGCCCGGAAGAAGCGGAACCGCTTTGAGGTGGAAGCGGTGCTGAATCTCAGGTGGGACGTATTGGAGACGATATCCACCTTCCCGTTATCGAAGGTCAGCGAGATCTCCGAGGCCGTCGTATCGCTGGTATTCAGTTTATTGATGTCTTCTGTTCCGCTGATATAGTACCCTCCTGCGGAACGGATGGAGTATTCGTTGCCGTACGGGGCAATGGTAAAGAAGAAGTTGTCCTCGTCCGACAGGACGGTAATCTGCTCGTTCTCAACGGTGATCGGCTTGATGTTTCTCGTCTTGTCGAGCGTTTCAAGCGAGCCGTCGAACGCGAGGTTGCCGTTCTCATACACGATCAGGTATTTGCCCGACCAGTTGTCCGGCGCGCTCGTCACCTTCGTATAGACGGTGACCGCGATCCACTGCGCAGCGAGCGTGGTGTCTGCGGTCAAGGTGATCTGCTGCCCGGCGGCATACAGGGTGTCGTCGCCCTGCATCCTCCAGCCCGCAAACTGCTGACCGCCCGGCGCGGTAAAGCCGCAGGCGGGCAGCGTATAGGCGTCGCCGGCGCACGCCGAAACGGCATCCATCGTGCCTGTGCCGCCGTTCGCGTCGAAGGAGACGGTGATCGCATACGTCGGCGCGAAATTGACCGTCAGCGTGCAGTCGCGCGTCACGTTCGACAGCGTAAAGACGTTGCCGGTTTGCGTGACCGTCGCCGCATCTGCGGGCGAAAGCGTCGCGCTCTCCGCATAATAGCCGGTCTTCGGCGACGCCGTAACCGTATAACCGGAAGCCGAGGCCGTGCCATAGCTTGTATTGTTGCTTCTTGCCGTCACGGTGTAGTCCGCAAACAGCACCCATGTCGAGTTGACCGTCTGCACGGCGTCGACATGGCCGTGTCCGGGATAGACGTCCTCGGAGGAGACCACGATCGGATACGACGGATAATATCTTTCATACGGATCCTTGACGCCGACCTGCTGCTTCATGTACGCGATCGCGTCCTTGACGGCGCTGCCGGTCTTCATCTTGCCCCAGAAGCTCTCTTCCCACGCGTAGTCGCCCGCGAACGTGACGGACTGCGAATAGCCGTACACGACCTCGACGCCCTGCTCGCGCAGCGGCGCTTCCATGCCGTCGGTCGCCATGCCGAGGCAGATCGCCATCCACAGAAAACTGTTCGGCGCGGTCCGGTCCATGTGGTTACGAATCGCGGTGCCGTCGACGCAGTAGTATTCTATGCTGCTGTTGTAGTAATCCGTACCGGCATAATAGGCGTGCTTATAGGTGCCGTAGGGACCCTGCACGGACGCCTGATCCACGCTCGTGAGACCGGAGCCGCTCTGCAGGCAGAGATAGGACGTGTTTGCCCTGCTCGTAAAGTCGTCATCGTTGCCCGGATTCACATAGTCCGTGTCCCCGTGCGAGTCGAAGATGACGACGCCGCATGTTTCCAGCGCATTTGCAATGTTGTCGATCGTCGCGGCGGTGGTTCTGTAGACCGTATAGGTTCCGCCGATCGTTTGCGCGATGGAATCGGCTTCAGTCTGGTACTGGTCCGTAAAGCTCGTATCCAGTCCGTAGTACGGCTCGAACAGCGCAACTTTTTTGCTGCCCGCCGTGCCGCTGCGCGCGGCGTACGAAACGGTCTCAATGCCGCTCACGGCCTCCGGATCCGCGCCGGTCAGGCTGTCGGAGCGAAGCTTCTGCCGAAGGCGCGGCGAATAGCCGTAGCCCGTGCCGTCCGTGCCGTCCCAGATGAGATGCGCGCCGTTTTGTACGAGCGAGCCGGGCACGCAGCCGTTCCAGCGTTCGACAATGTCCTTGACGCCGTCGATCATGGCGGCAAAATCGCGTTCCGTCGCGCGTGCGGGCTCGACGCCCTTCTTTGACAGGCAGTCGTTCTCGTATGCGGTGATCTGCGCCCAGATGTCGTCCGTCACTTCGGCATCGGTACGGTCCGTGCGGATCGCGAGCCCCAGCGGCAGCAGAAGCAGCGCCGTGAGCAGGATCGCAAGCAGTTTTTTCATGGCTGCATTCTCCTTTTCGAAATGATGCAACAGAGTATTTAAATAATGATATCATATCCGCGGCAGACCCGCAATCCGATACGGCGCGGTTTCCCGGTTTTTTCCGGAGAATCGCACTGTTTTCAAAAAAACCGATGGACGCGCGGACGGATACGTATTATAATAAATCGATACTGTATGGAAGGAGTCTCCGACATGGAACCGCGCGACGAACAGGGATTGACCGAACGGGAGTTTTTAGCGGCGTACCGGCAGAAGCGCTACCCCGCGCCGTACCTGACGGCGGACGTCGTGCTGCTGTCCGAAGGGCGTGACGTGCTGCTGATCCGGCGTAAAAACCACCCGTACCTCGGCTGCTGGGCGCTGCCGGGCGGGTTTGTGAACCCGGATGAAAGCGCCTTGGACGCCGCGGTGCGCGAGCTTTCGGAGGAAACGGGCGTCGCAGCGCCTGCGGACGCGCTCGTTGAGATCGGTCTGTTTTCCGCGCCCGGCCGCGATCCGCGCGGCTGGGTCGTGTCCGACGCGTTCCTCTGCTGCGTCGATCGGGACGCCGTGCGGTTTTCGGCGGGCGACGACGCGGCGGACGCCGCCTGGGTCCCGATCGGGCGCGACGGCGACCGCCTTGCGCTGCCGGAGGGCGTGCGGCTTGCGTTCGACCATGCTGATATTCTGAAGAAAGCCTTTATCCGATACGATTCATTGCGAAAGGAGTAACACCGTGTACCGCATCCTCACCAAAACCGTATTGAACCCGACCGTCACGCAGATGGAGATCCTGGCGCCGCTTGTCGCAAACAAGGCAAAGCCGGGTCAGTTCATCATCCTGCGCGTGGACGAGGAGGGCGAACGCATCCCCCTGACCGTCGCGGGCGTCGACAAAACGCGCGGCGCGGTCAAGATCATCTTCCAGATCGTCGGTGCGACGACGGAGCTTCTGAACCATAAAAACGAAGGCGAGTTCATTCAGGATTTCGTGGGACCCTTGGGCGTGCCGACGCATACGGACGGGATCAGAAAGGTCTGCATCGTGGGCGGCGGCGTGGGCTGCGCGATCGCGATGCCCGTGGCGCAGGCGTTCCATGAACAGGGCGCCGAGGTCACCTCGATCATCGGGTTCCGCAATAAGGACCTGCTGATCCTCGAGGACGAATTCCGTGCCTGCTCGGACAAGCTCATCGTCATGACCGACGACGGCAGCTACGCGCGCCACGGCAACGTCACGGTTCCCTTGAAGGAGCTGCTGGAGGCCGGGGAACGGTTCGATCTGATCATCACGATCGGGCCCCTGATTATGATGAAATTTGTCACGCTGACCGCAAAGCCGTTCGGCGTGCCGGTCACGGTGTCGATGAACCCGATCATGATCGACGGCACGGGCATGTGCGGCGGCTGCCGGCTGACGCTTCTGGAGGACGGCAGGCGCGTCACGAAGTTCGCCTGCGTCGACGGGCCGGACTTTGACGGCTACAAGGTCGATTTTGACGAGGCGATGAGCCGCGGCAGGATGTACTTCGCGTATGAACGGCATGCGCATGAAGCGACCTGCAATCTGCTGAAGGGAGGGAACTGACGATGCCGCTCGATCCGAAAAAGCATGAAATGCCGACCCAGGCGCCCGAGGTGCGCGCACACAATTTTCAGGAGGTCGCGCTCGGCTACACCGCCGAGATCGCGGTTGAGGAAGCAAAACGCTGCCTGAACTGCAAAAACCGGCCCTGCGTTGCGGGCTGTCCGGTCAACGTCAACATTCCCGACTTCATCATGAAGATCAAGGCGGGCGACTTCGAAAGCGCATATCAGCTCATCAACGAAACGTCGTCGCTGCCCGCCGTCTGCGGCAGAGTCTGCCCGCAGGAGACGCAGTGCGAGAGCAAATGCTCGATGGGCGTCAAGTTCGAGCCGGTCGGCATCGGCCGTCTCGAGCGTTTCGTCGCCGACTGGCACAACGCGCATGCGACGGAGAAGGCGGTCCCGCCCGCGTCGAACGGGCACAGGGTCGCGATCGTGGGCTCGGGGCCCTCGGGCCTGACCTGCGCGGGCGATCTTGCAAAGAAAGGCTATGCCGTCTCCGTGTTCGAGGCGCTGCACACCGCGGGCGGCGTGCTCGTGTACGGCATTCCGGAGTTCCGTCTGCCCAAATCCATCGTCGCAAAGGAGGTCGAAACCTTAAAGGACCTCGGCGTGGATGTGCAGACGAACGTCGTCATCGGCAAGACCTTAACGGTCGACGAGCTCTTTTCGATGGGCTACGAGGCCGTGTTCATCGGCTCCGGCGCGGGGCTGCCGAACTTTATGAACATTCCGGGCGAATCCTTAAAGGGCGTCTATTCCGCAAACGAATTCCTCACGCGCTCAAACCTGATGAAGGCGTATCTGGACCGTCCGCGCACGCCGATCATGAAGGGCGGCAACGTCGCGGTCGTCGGCGGCGGCAACGTCGCGATGGACGCCGCAAGAACGGCGCTGCGGCTCGGCGCGGAGCATGTCTATATCGTCTATCGCCGCTCGATGGAGGAGCTTCCGGCCAGAAAGGAAGAGGTCGAGCACGCGATGGAGGAGGGGATCGACTTCCGGCTTTTGAACAATCCGGTCGAGATTCTGGGCTATGAGAATCCGGACGATCCGCGCGATCCGAAAAACGGCTTTGTCAGGGCGATGCGCTGCATCCGCATGGAGCTCGGCGAGCCGGACGCGAAGGGCCGCCGCCGTCCCGTGCCGATTCCCGGCAGCGAATTCACACTCGACGTGGACACGGTCATCATGGCGATCGGCACGAGCCCGAACCCGCTGATCAAGGACACGACCGAGGGTCTTGCGGTGAATTCCCACGGCGGGATCATCGTCAATGAGGACGGTCTGACCTCGCGTGAAAACGTTTATGCGGGCGGCGACGCGGTCACCGGCGCGGCCACGGTCATCTCCGCAATGGGCGCGGGCAAGGTCGCGGCGAAGGCGATCGACGAGGCGCTGCGGCAAAGATAATATACACCCGAAAAGCCTTGACATTGCAGGGCGTTCGCGATACATTTGTGAAGAATCAAAAACATTTTTCAGGAGGTTGTTTCTATGGTAAACGAGGCACTGAGAGAGCTTCTCAAGTACGATCCGGAGATCGGCGCGGCAATGCAGGACGAGCTGAACCGTCAGCGCGGCAATCTGGAGCTGATCGCGTCCGAGAACATCGTTTCCGAGGCGGTTCTGATGGCGATGGGCAGCGTGCTGACCAACAAGTACGCCGAGGGCTATCCCGGCAAGCGTTACTACGGCGGCTGCCAGTTCGTGGACGTCGTGGAAAACATCGCGATCGAGCGCGCAAAGAAGCTGTTCGGCTGCGATTACGCCAACGTGCAGCCGCATTCCGGCGCACAGGCGAACATGGCGGTGTTCTTCGCGGTGCTCAACCCCGGCGACACCTTCATGGGCATGGACCTTTCTAACGGCGGTCACCTCACCCACGGCAGCCCGGTCAACATGTCCGGCAAGTACTATCACTGCGTCTCCTACGGCGTGGACGAGCACGGCGTCATCGACTATGAGGACGTCCGCAAAAAGGCGCTCGAGTTCCGGCCGAAGCTGATCGTCGCAGGCGCAAGCGCATACTGCCGCACGATCGACTTCCCGAAGTTCCGCGAGATCTGCGACGAGGTCGGCGCGGTGCTGATGGTCGACATGGCGCACATCGCGGGCCTCGTGGCCGCGGGCGAGCATCCGTCCCCCTTCCCGTATGCGGACGTCGTCACCACCACCACGCACAAGACGCTGCGCGGACCGCGCGGCGGCCTGATCCTCGCGAATCAGGAAGCGGCGGACAAGTTCAACTTCAACAAGGCGATCTTCCCGGGCATCCAGGGCGGTCCGCTGATGCACGTGATCGCGGGCAAGGCGGTCGCGCTCGCAGAGGCGCTCAAGCCGGAGTTCAAGGCGTATCAGCATCAGGTCGTCCTGAACGCAAAGGCGCTCGCAAAGGCGCTGATGGACGAGGGCCTCAAGATCGTTTCCGGCGGCACGGACAATCACCTCATGCTGCTTGACCTGATCGGTCTCGACGTGTCCGGCAAGGCGCTGCAGAACCGTCTCGACGAGGTGCACATCACCGTCAACAAGAACACCGTCCCCGGCGAGCCGAGAAGCCCGTTCGTGACCTCCGGCGTCCGCATCGGCACGCCCGCCGTCACGACGCGCGGCCTCAAGGAGGACGACATGAAGACGATCGCGCACTGCATCGCGCTTGCGGTCAACGACTTCGAGAACAACAAGGAATACATCGACGGCGAAGTCAAAAAGCTCTGCGAAAAGTACCCGATCTATCAGGACTGATCCATGGCTGAGCTTCTGAAGGGCAAACCGGTCGCGGAGGCGATGGTCGCGCGTATGCAGTTGACCGCCGCCGCGCTGAAGGACAGGGGTATCGAGCCGACCGTGTGCATCGTGCGCGTGGGCGAGCGCAAGGACGATCTTTCGTATGAAAAGGGCGTTCTGAAGCGCTGCGCCGAGGTCGGCGTGACCGCGCGGCAGCTTGTCCTGCCCGAAACGGTGACGCAGGACGCGCTGGAAGCGGCGTTCCGTGCGGTCAACGAGGACCCCGCGGTCCACGGCATCCTGCTGTTTCGGCCGCTGCCGAAAGCGCTTGACGCCGAGCGCATCCGCGCCATGCTCGATCCCGGAAAGGACATCGACGGCTGGACCGACGGGTCGCTTGCGGGCGTGTTCGCAAACACGAAAACGGGCTTTGCGCCGTGCACCGCGCAGGCGGTCATGGAGCTTCTGCACCACTACGGGATCGACCCGAAGGGCAAACGCGCCGTCGTCATCGGCCGCTCGCTCGTGATCGGACGGCCGGTATCGATGCTTCTGATGCACGAAAACGCCACGGTCACGACCTGCCACACCCGCACCGTCGACGTGCCCGCGCTCGCAAGAACGGCGGACCTTCTCGTGTGCGCCGCGGGCGTCATGAAGGGCGTCACCGAGGCGTATACGAATCCCGATCAGATCGTCGTCGACGTCGGCATCCACTGGGACGAAGCGAAGGGCGGCCTTTCCGGCGACGTCGATTTCGACCGCGTCGCGCCGCACGTTCGGGCGATCACTCCGGTTCCCGGCGGCGTCGGCAGCATCACGACCTGCGTGCTTCTGGACCACGTCCTCACCGCTGCAGGCGCATAACCCCAGAACCCTGCAAACAGGCTGTCATAACGACAGCCTGTTTTTTCGGTTCAAAAAGCTTTTGATACAGCTTTTCGGTGATGACAGTCTGAGGGCGAAGCCGTTTTGGATTCGCCCCTGCGCTTGTTTTGGTTTATGTGAGCGGGAATGTATCGATTCGGTTTACCGTCACAGGTACCGGATCAGCTCTGCGCGCACTGCGTCCATGCGCGCGTCTGAAAGACCGAAGTCCATTTCGCGATAGCTCCATGCCGCATGCCCGATGCCGTATTGTTCAAACGCCGCATGGATCATGCGATACCACGCGACCGCATCCTCCGGCGCTGCGCGGTCGATCACGCCGTATTCGCCGCAGTACAGCGGCACGCCCTTCTGCTGTGCGACTGCGACCGCTTCCGCCATGAACGCTTCAAAATATGCGCTTGACAGAACGGTATCCTTCGGGAATCGCTCATAGCCTGCGCAGGACAGGGTACCCATCGCGACGTCCGCCTCCGCCATCTGCGCGAAGCTTGCCGTGACCGGGATGCGGAACGCCGGATCCATTGTGGGGATCCAGTCCGCGCCCTGATGCGTGAAGATCAGCGGCTCGTAGCAATGGAAGTTGTAGACGATGCGGTCGTCATTCGGCACGTCGATGTCTTTGACTGCGACGGCGCTGTTGTGATAATACCCGCCGACGAGGATCCAGACGTCCGGCGCGATCGCGCGGATGCGGCGGATGCAGGTCGCTGCGATCCGGTTCCACGTATCGCAGTATTCCTTTTCCGTGACCTCGTTCAGAAGCTCGAACGCCAGCATATCGGCTTCGTTTCCGAAATGCGCCGCAATGCGTTCCCAAAGCCGGTAAAACCGTTCCTGATACGCCTCGTTGTCAAAGAATCCCGCTTCTCCCTCGTTTGCGTCGAAGGAGAAACCCGCCGTTTTGTGCAGATCGAGGACCATATTGAGCCCGTTCCGCCTGCACAATCCAATCGTCTTTTTGAGACGCCGGTATCCGTCCTCGATCGGCGCGCCGTTTCTGTCCTCCAGAAGCTCGTAATCGATCGGCACGCGCACGTGATCCGCGCCCCAGCCTTTGATCACCGCGAAGTCCTCATCGCGGATGAAGGTATCATATCGCTTCTGCGTGTGGTCGCACTGCGAAAACCATCCGCCGAGGTTGACGCCTCTTTGATAGCCGTTCCAAATTCTCATCTGATTGCTCCTATTCTGAAATACCGTTTTTTCGCAAGAAACCGCTCTGCATGACCAGAGCGGTTATCAGGAGGGAAGGTAATGAAGATATTACCCTTTAACACTGCCGGCGGTAACGCCTTTGATGATCGACTTGGACAGGATGATGTAAACGATCATGACCGGCAGGATCGCCAGAAGAATGAACATGTATACCTTGCCCATATCGAACTTACTGTAGTCCGCGCTTC
>JAEEGK010014444.1_pt1 | contig 17646 bp, 18 predicted proteins | sample 8958771 | NCBI WGS metagenome assembly JAEEGK01 (sample SAMN16246547, study PRJNA631951) | gut metagenome | biome: gut microbiome; feature: rumen; material: SC-attached | host: Bos | place: Iran: Karaj | collected 2018-10
ATCTAATATAAAATTATATTCATTTAAATCACCAAAATTAAGTTTAAAATTATTATTCTCAGTTTTATGAACTTTCTCAATAATAGTACCAATCTCTTTTAAATACTTTAATTTAATACTAGTATCAATATCCTTATTATTAATAATTGCCCCTATATTTTTATGATTTCTAATTAATGGCATCGCAAAACCTACTATGTTATTATCTACTACTACCATTATATCAGGTATAACTAAATTTTCTATAGATTTATACTCATTCTTAGAGTTTAACTTCATAACACTAGATATCTTTTGACTCATCACAACCTCATCTTCTTGAGCATCTAAGTATTTAAAAACTCTATCTTCTTTAATAATACCCTTTAAACAATTCCTTTTAAGTATTAACATTAAAGCTTCAGTATTAAAAACACCTTTTTCTATAGGCAATTCTTTTAGTTTTCTTAAATTATGCATTCTTAAGTTTAATATTTCCATAATAACCCCCAAAATAACGTGCTATATTATACCATATGTAAACAAAAAAATAAACTCTCTCTAACTAATTGACTTTTTCAAAATGATAAAGTATGATTAAGATGCGTGATAGTAATCACGCCGATATCTCTCATGAATATATACATGAGAGTATATTCAACCGAACCCCCTGAAGACACTGTCGTGAGACAGTGTCACTTTATTTTATAAGGGTTTGCGAAGCTTTGGCTTTTTTCTAGATACCAAACCAGATACCAAAACTTCATTTCTAGATACCAAATTTATTGGTATTTTTTTGTTTATATTGATTTATTTAAGTTATCCATTGCCATTTTTGCATTTATAAGATTATTAGGAAACATGTGACTATAAGTATCCAATGTTTCTTTAACACTTGCATGTCCTAAATAGTTTGAAACTGTTGTTGGTGGTTGACCTGTATTAATTAATAGAGATGCACATGAATGCCTAAATCCATGAAGTGGTAAATGTCTTATTTCTGCTAATTTTGATACTTCCCAACTTAATGCTTGCATTTTGTAAAATGTTAATGGCTCATAATCTCCAAAAACAAACCATTTATCATTAAATCCATAATATCTTTTCTTTTCATTATATAATTTGATTAAATCATTATATAATATATCTGTAAGTGGTAATGTTCTAATACTTTTCTTTGTTTTAGGTGGTGTTATTTCATATTCATGTTGATGATCTTTAACACTATTTGCTTGCTTTGTAATACTTACTAAATGGTCTCTCCATTTAATATCAGTCCATTGTAGACCTCTAGCTTCACCTCTACGAAGTCCACAATAATATAGTATTTCAAACATTACTCTTGTATTTAAGTCTGGAGAAGCAGATATAAACTTTTGAAATTCCTCATAAGTATAGACATCTTTTTCTTCTATAATTTCATTAGGGTCATTAAATGACTCTATTTTGTTATAAAAAGGCATTAAATTTACATCGTATCTTCTCATTCCCCAATTGAGAACTGCTTTTAGGAGTTTTTGTACATCATTTCTAGTAGAACATTTAAGGTTTTTATCCCACAAATCTTGTTGAAATTCATGATATGTTTCTCCATTTAAATCTTTTAATTTAACATTTTCAAACTTTGCAAAGTATTTTCTTCTTTTAACATAAGTTTCTAATGTTCTTCTACGAACTTTTTTCCTTTTGAATTCAATAAATTGGTCTATTACTTCTCCAAAAGTCATTTCGATATCTCCACCGAATTCAACTTTATCGTTTAAGAAATCTCTTTCTGCATTCATAGCATCTAACTTTGTTTTGTATGCTTGAGAAAATTTTTTATGCCATTTTCCAGTTTCATCTTTTTCATTCCAATAGAATTTATATTTACGACCATCTTTTGTCCATTGTGATTTTGGTAATTTATATATTCCCATTAAATATCGTTCCTCCTTTTTTGGATTATATAAATACCAGTCCGTAACAAGTATATTTTATCATATTTGCTCATTCTAGTATGTTATCTTGTATAATCTTTGTTTTTGTTTTTAATTGTTTCTCCATGTTCTAGGTTGATATTATCTAGTTGTTTTTCAAATAATACATAATTTTCATCGATTTCTTTCATTTCACTTATTTCTTGTTTTTTTCTACCTAATAGGTGTTGAACTGCATGAAATGCTTTTTCAATAATTCTTCCAAAGAATTGTTTAATTTCTAATAATTCTTTTGTAAGAGATTCAATTTGTATTTCTAAGTTGAATATTTTATTACTTTGTTTCTTTATAGTTTCATCTTTGGCTTTTATATCTATTTCTTGTTGCTTTATTTTTTTATTTGCTTCAGATATCGTTTTACCTGATTTTAATTCATTTACTTCATTGTTAAGTTTTTCTATTCTTATTTCTTGCTTTTTAATAGTGCTTTTAGCTGCCAAATTGTCTTTATTTACTTCTTTGGTGTAATTAATCAAGTTTACTACATCTTTGTCTTTATACCTCTTAAAAACGTCTTTACTAGGGGATAATACTTCTTCTTGATTTATATTTAATATTTCTTGATTCGTTTTTAAATTAATTTCATTGATTTTTTGATATAGATTAATATCTTTTTCTAATGATATAATTTCTTTTTTCTTTTCATTTAATTCATATTCGGCTTTTGTTTGATGTTCTATGTTTGCTCCTACATTACCTCTATATAAATTAAATCCTTTAGAATTAATAAATTCGTTATATTCATCTTGTATTTTTGCATAAGAAGTTTTACCACCTTTTTGTTTCCAAAACTGATCTAAATTAAGATATTTTCCATATTCAGTTTTATAAATACTATTTCCATTTTCATCTTTAGCAACTATTGGTACTAGTTTTTTATTTCCATCTTTACCAGTAATTTCTTTTTTTATTATTTTTCCATCTTTATCAGTTTCAAATACTTTTCTTTTTACTTCATTTACTACTGGTAAAAAATAGAAATGCATATGTGGAGTATCTTCATCAAAGTGAACTGCTGAATAAATTACATTCTCTTTACCGACTAAATTTGATAAATACTCATGTGAATCTTTGAAAAACTCTAATACTTTTTCTGGAATATCAGCATTGGTATTAATATTAACTCTTTCAATAGGTTGACCTTTCTTTTCTCCTACTTGGTAAGTTCTATCAGTTTTTATAAAATTCATTCCAAGACTTTTAAAAAATTCTTGTCCACTTGTTATGATTGCTCCATTCAATAAATTAATATTCTTTTTATTTTCTCCATAATATATTTCATTTTCCTTAAGAGTGGAGTAGACCTTACTCATTAAGGTTTTATTATTTAAAGATACAAACTCTACATTAAATTTTGTTCTATCTTTATCATAATTTCCTGTACCTTTTCTATCTTCAAGTTCTACACCAAGTCCTCCTAAGTCCGATGATTTATATTTTTCAAATCTTAATACTTGATTTCCATCGAACATTTTTTACCTCCTTGATGTTTTTTTGTCTTTATTTTAATAATGACATATCTCACTAGGGCATAGCCCAATCGTGAGCTAAGGAATAATTCCTTAGAATCCTTTATTGCTTGTTCTAGTATTGCCTCTCTATATGAAATAGAGAGGAATACTATCACAAGTTTAATTTAACGATATTCAATATCATTAAATTAATTTATAATGAATTCACTATCGCCACTTTCATTTCTTTGAAACAAAACGTGCCACGTTTATTCATTATTTTCAGAAGGTTCTTCATAACTACAATGCCATAATCTTTCATTACTAGTTCTTTTACTAGTTATATGAAGACCTTCTTTTTCCAACAAACTTAGGTTTCTTTGAATCAAGCCGCCTAGTTGTGTTGGTGTTAATAAAATATTTGTTTTTGATAAGATGTCTGATATTGTATAATCAAAATCTTTTCTTTGAACTGCATATTTTATAAACAATATAAGGTTATAATCAATTTCATCATTTGTATTTTCATTTACAACTTCGAAAGTTTGATTATTATTTCTTTTTATATTTAATTCTAATCTACCTGAATCTCGACCTTTATACATTAAAGTTAGTTTATTGTAGTTGTTTTTTGATTCTTTTAATGTTAGTATTCCAGAGACATCAGCATTTAATCCGACACTTCCCATTGTTTCATCTCGTTTATTTAAATGATGTGTAACGAATAATGTAGCATTATATTTTCTACATATATCTTTAAATTTCTTGAATACAACATCATTTACTTCTTGATAACTATTTAGATCATAGTCAGTATCAAATTTAATATCTTTAAACATGTCTATAATGATAAATAATGAATTATTGTTAGTTGTTAAATCATTTATATCTCTTTCAATTTCACGAATATAGAAATCAGGAATATCTTCATAATCAATTACATCTAACATATCTTTATTTGGTTTTAGATTCATTAGAGTAAATCTATCTTCTAATTGCTTTAATTCACTTTCTGTGGTAATATAAAGTACATGAGAGGGATTTACTTTAAGTCCTAAAAAATCTTTTCCTGTAGTGAGAGAATAAGTAAGTTGCTGTGCGAAGAACGACTTACCAACTTTGGGACGAGCTACAAGTAGATATACTCCATTTGATATCATTAGGTTCTCAACAATGATATCTTTTTTTATGCTTTCTTTTGCTTCTCCTAACTTTTTCATTTTGTCTCCTTTCTATCTAGTTTTAATTAATTCTTTGCTTGATACTCTTGATTCTAAAAATGGAATGTCTATATCAAAGAATGCTACAACTTCTTTAGTTGGAACAACAGACTTTGGTATTAGATAGCCTTCTTTTTCAAGTTTATCTTTAATTGTCTTCTTTGCCTTTAGTGCTGAATTTCTTCCTAGGTGACCTAGTTTCATAATATCTTCTAAAGTACACCACTGTTTAGCCACTAAATCTAATGTTTCTTCAGCAGTCATTTTATTACCTCCTTTACTAAATATTTTTGTGAATAATTGTTTCTTGTTTCTTAAAGCCACATTTATTCTAATAACAATATATCACCATTAAAATTTAAAAGTCAACACTTTTTGTTGCAAAAAGACACAAAATGTGCAATAATCATTTATATGAGTATATAAGGAAGGTGGAAATATGCCTAAAAATGAGAAATCTTTAGCAACTATTATTAAAGAAGCTAGAGAAAATATTGGTATATCCCAAAGAGAATTAGCAAGACAAATTGGTGTTGGTAATAACACTATTGCTAGATTAGAAAATGGAGAAAGAAAAACTACAAATGCACTAACTTTAAGAAAAATTTCATCTGCATTACATTTAGATTATTTAGAACTTTTAAAAATGGCTGGATTTTCAGAGCAAGATATTTCTTTTGCTATGCAAGATAATAGTAATATTGTTATGACTTCAAAAGAAGATAAAGTCTATTCTATTGATGAAATGATAGAACTTGATAAACAGATGTTAGCTAAAGCAGAAGAACATATATCAATTCTTAAGGATACCTTAGATAATCGTGATAATCCAAATTATAAAAATCTAGATCCTGATAATGTTAAATTTATGGATCAACAAGATGAAGAACTATTAAACTTTTATTTACAAATAAAAAGTATTTATCTTAATAGGATTAAACACTTTGAAGATATGAAGAAAGATAATTAGTTTTGTTGGTGTTTTAGATTAAAAAGCGAGGTAAAAAAATAATAAAAAAGCAAAAGATTTCTTTTGCTTTTTCATTTTAAGTAACTTTTATATAAAAATCATACTTTTTCTTTTTGCCATATATATTTTTAATTGTAATACTTACTAGTTGTTTTCCTTCTTTTGATGTATTGATGTAGTATTCCTTAGAAACAATTTTTCCATACTTGACTTCTTTAATAAAGAAAGTATTTTTTACTTTTTGTCCTTTTTTTACTTCAAATTTTTCATTAAAAATAATAGTTGGTTCTGTATGTAAAATATTAGAATATACTATAAAAAAATAAATACAGCTAATACAAAATAGACAAATAATAACCTTAAAAAATACACTATTTTTAAATTTTTCCGTTACCAATTTAATCACCTTCTATAATAAGATTATAACATATATTTAAGTTTTTTTCGTTCTACCAATGATTTATGTTATAATTAAGATAATTATAGGGTGATGTTATGAATAAAAATAGTAAAGGTGTAATTATTGATATTATTATATTAATTATATATGGATTTCTTTTAATGTTTGGAATTTATGTTTTATATGATATCTTCCCTACATTATCTAGATTAATAGCAATGCTAATAATATTTGTAAATATTCCTATTGTTTGGGGTACTGCTATTTTATCTTTTATGGGAAAGAAAACTATTGGACATAGACTTACTGATAAGAAATTGACTAATATAATTAAAGTTTTAATATTGATTCTAGTGATTTTTATTATAATTTTCTTAATATATCAAAATTTCAGAAATTCTGATATAAAGGAAATAAACATGGAAACTGGTGCTGATTTTTCAAATTGTAAAAAAATAAAAACTTATAATACAAAAGGGGCTTTTGGGGATGGAGACTATGTTGTTATATTAGATTGTTCCATTAATAATAATAGAATTATTAAACAAATAAATAGCTGGGATAAATGTCCATTGGAAGATGATATTTATAATAATGTCTATGGTAATGAAGATAAAGGTTATGCTGAGTATGAGCGTATATCTACAAAATATAATATTCCAAAAATAAAACAATGCTTTTATCAATTTTTAGATACAAATAGTAATGCAAAAGAATTAGATGGATTTCCGAAAAATTTTATCTTATCAATATATGATATAAAAACTAAAAAATTATATTATATTGATTATGATTCATAGTAATAAAGATTTTTAATAGGGAGATGTTTATAATGATTAATTTTTTTTCAAAAGATTTATTTGTTTTAATATACTATTTAATATTTTTATCAGTTTGTGGAGTTTTACTATTTAATTCTTTTAAAACTGAAGATAAGAAAAAAAAGAATAAAAAATTAATAATACTTGTTGTCATTTTCATCACATGTAATATTCTACCAATTTATTATATTATTAATTTAATACCAATTGCTCATAATTCAATAGAAGATGCATTTGCGTTTGATAATGGTTTTTTTAAATATAAAATTATCTACAAAGAAGAAATAAAGGGAAAGATTTATCTAATTGGTAAATCTGTTAATTCTAATGATAAAGCATTAAGATTTTATTGTTATGAAAAAAATAATAATGAATTTCGATTAGTTAATAAAAATAGTGATAGATCTTCTAATAAAAAACTATTAGAAAATTATTATATTGCAGATTATATAGATGTTAAGGATAAAACTGCTGTTTTTATATCAAAAGAAGGCTTGAATAAAGATATTAATAAAAATACTAAAATTACAGATAAATATGGTACAAAATTCAGTTATGTAATTGATAAAAATAATAAGCCTATAATGTATGGAGAATCAAACAATTATGTCTATTTTGGACTTGTAAATAAACCAATAGATAATGATTATTATTTATTAATTAATAATAAAAAAATACATTGGTAAATCAAATAATTTTAAAAAGAAGCACATTATACGAAAACGCTTCTTTTTATGATGTTATTGAATCCTACGATTCATAGGGTGACTTCTTTTAATATCTATAATATTATGGATTTTGAAAGAAGGGATTTTTATGTTTATAAAATTATTTGGAGGAATTGCAACACTTATTTGTTTATTTTTTATTGTTATATTTATTGGAATTACTTTCATCTTTGGTATTGATACTTGTAGTAAGGATTTAATTGAATCAGTTAAATCACCAAATGGAGAACATACAATAAAAACATATTTAAGAAATTGTGGTGCAACGGTTGATTTTGAAGTAGTAGCTGATTTATGTGATAAAAATGATAAATGTAAAAACATATATTCTGGTTATCATGAGAGTGTATCATTTGTTTACTGGATTGATGATGACAATGTTTTTATAAATCAAAAAACATTAAACATACATAAAGATAAATACAAGGGATATGATTATGATGATGCATTTAGATTAAATGGAAGTATTGGATACCATATAGAAATGTATTTAATTAGTAAAGATAATGATGAATATAAATTGGATGAACTTGAAGCAGACTATGTATATGAAATGGCTACTAGTGTGTTTACTTTTAATAACAGCAATTCCTTTAATGATTATGATTTTACATTTAAAATTGTAGATTCAGAAAAGAAATCTATAGATGAATATTTACTTAAAATTGATGATAATAAAATGTATTTGATAAGTAGTAATAAAATGAGTGAATTAAATAGAACTGATTATGAATATATGAAAAAAATATTAACTTCTAATGATTTATACAATTTTAGTTAAGTGGTATATTATGAAAAAGAATATAATTGACTATTATGCATTAATAATGATGATATTATTTGTTATTTATAATATTATATTAAAAGATTTAAAAATTGGTGGATTGTTATATCAAATATTTATGATAGCTTTAATAGTTTTAAATATAATTATTATAATCAAGTATAGAAAAAGAATAAAATTAAAATGTTTTATAATAGTAGTTTACTTTTTTATATGGTTTCTATTTTCAAAGAATGCTTTACAATGTTTCTTCGGCATATCTAATATAATTACATTAATAGCAATTGGATTTATGGAAAGTAATTTTATTAAAGTTATATCTGTTCTAAGTGTACTATTCTTTGTTGTTTTCTCAATGCCATTATTATTTGTTTATTTGTTATCATATGGTACTGGTATAAGCGAAGAATCCGGTAGAAATGATATATATGATGATATGCATTATTTTTGTGAAAACAATTATGAAGTGTATTCTTATTCATCAGGGGCTATGGACAGTTTTCATTATAGTATAGGTAAGCATTATGAGTTTCTAGATATTGATGGTATAATATTTATATCTTATAATGAACGAAATGAAGTTTCACAAGAAGAGTATAGTAATTATTTAAATACTCATAAATGTAAATTGGTTGGTGATGTGAATGGATCTAAATAAAATATCTAATTTTATAAAAGCAAAAAGAAAAGAATTAGGAATTACTCAAGATGAATTAGCTGAAAAGTTATTTGTTACTGAAAAAGCTATTTCAAGATGGGAAACTGGAAGAGGAACTCCAGATATATCTTTACTTATTCCACTATCTAAAGAACTTAATATAGATGTATCAGAATTATTAAATGGTGAAGAAAATAAAAAGAGTAAAAATGATGTAGAGCAATTAATTGAATATAACGAAATAACTAAAGCAAACAAATACAACTTTCAATTTAAACTAACTATTTTCTTTTACATATTATCAATATTATCATTCTTATTTTATTTAAGATTTGAATATGATCCAAATATAGAAGTTAATTATTTTATTAGATTATTGATTATAGTTATTGCTTCTATATTTGTAATAATTGGTAATAAAATATATAGTAATAATTATGTTGAAAAGTTAGAAGATAAAAAGAAAGTATTAAAACTTTCTCATATAATAGTATTTATATATTATGTAATTCTGCTATTCAATATGGTAGTGTTTGCTAGATACAATAGTATTGATAGTTATAATTTAATTCCTTTTAAATCTATAGTTGATATATTTGAAAATGGAACAATATATGAGATTATTATAAATATATTTGGAAACTTACTCGTATTTATGCCTTTAGAATATTTCTTAATCAAATTTTTTAAAGTTAAAAAGTTTTCAATAAATTTTATACTATCATTTGGAATAGTACTATCAATAGAATTATTTCAATATGTATTTAAAGTTGGAGTTTTAGATATTGATGATTTAATTCTTTGCACATTTGGAATGATGATTTTTTATACTATATATTATAGAATTTTAAATGATTTGTTAAAAAATGACTAAAAAATGACACATGACACATTGTTTGTGAGCACCTATCTCGCATTAATTGTGTCATAGTGTCATTATTTCTATTTCGCGGATTCATAAATAATTAGACTTTGGGAAATGATATTTAATTTTTAAATAAAAATTTCATTTCGCAAAAAAGAAAAAAATTGATTTTTGCGAAATGAGTAGTATAATATTACTAGAGGTGATTATCACATGAAAATAATAAAAAGAAAGTATTTGCAAGATATAATTGATGTTATGGGAACACCAGATATAAAAGTTATTACTGGTGTTAGGCGTAGTGGAAAATCAGAATTATTACATATGTTTAGTGATTACGTAAAAAATAATGATGAAAAGTCTAATATCATATATATTGACTTCAATCTTGATGAGTTTGATTATTTAAAAGATTATAAAGAATTAATCAAATATGTTAGTGAAAGATTTGATTCTAAAAAGAATAATTATATTATGATTGATGAAGTTCAAATGTGTAATGATTTTGAAAAAGCAATTAATAATTTTCATGCCGAGGCTAAATATGATATTTATATAACTGGATCTAATGCTTTTCTTTTATCTAGTGATTTAGCAACTTTATTTACTGGAAGAACATACAGTATAGAAGTTTATCCATTTTCATATAAAGAATTTCTAGAATATTATGAATTAGACAATACTGATGATAGTTTTGATAGATATGTATTAGAAGGTGGATTTTCAGGTTCTTATTTATACAAAGAAATAGAAAAGAAATATAATTATATTAGAGATGTTTATAAAACTATGATTGTTAGAGATATTGTTCAAAGAAACAAGATACAAAATACTACTCTACTTGATAGTATTAGTGATTTCTTAATAGATAATGTATCAAGAATAACTTCATATAGAAGTATTACAGATACTCTTAATACAAATAAGGCTGATACTAATGATAAGACAGTTGGAGCATATATAAAATATTTATGTGAGGCATTTGCTTTCTATAAGGTAAGAAGATATGATATTCAAGGTAAGAAGTATCTAGCAACACAAGATAAGTATTATTTATCTGATCATGCAGTTAAATATGCTATACAAGGTACTAAGAATATGAATTATGGTAATATCTATGAAAATATAGTTGCAATGGAATTAATTAGAAGAGGATATGAAGTATATGTTGGTGTCTTATATGAAAAAGAAGTTGATTTTGTCGCTACTAAAAGAAATGAAAAAATCTATATTCAAGTTTCAAGTGATTTAGGTGATGACTTTGATAGTGATACCTTTAAACGAGAAGTTGATCAACTACTAAAAATAAAGGATGCCTATCCTAAAATGATAATTGCTAGAACAAAACATGATGATTATCAATATGAAGGTATTCAAATAGTTGATATAGCTAATTGGTTATCTAGATAATAAAAAAACAACTAGTTATTGAGATATAACTAGTTTTTACTTTCTAGATACCAAATCCAGATACTAATTGCAAAAAATCATGATATTTTTATAAACTTAAAAAAACTTATAAAAATTAAAAAGGTTATAAAATAAGCATTTTATATTTATATGTATTGTTACGGACTGGTTAATTAATTTCCCCCTGAAGAGGCTAGTCGTGAGACTAGTCTCACTTTTTTTTGTCCGTAAATAAAGCATTTGCGGAGATTTGAAGAAATTTTTTTAAGACCTCTACCCATTATTTGCCCATTATTCTAATGGTTTATATAGTGTGTAATAAGTTTATTTTGATTTAAAATCTATTAATTTCAGTAAATGCTTTTGCTAGGTCATTAGCTTGATTATCTATATAATCAGCAACTTCATATAGTTTATTTTCAAACATATGAGTATAAGTATTTAATGTTTCTTCAATGTCAGCATGTCCTAAATAGTTTGATACAACTGATATATTAACATTGTTATTAATAAGCATTGAAGCACATGAATGTCTGAATCCGTGAAGATTGATTCTTTTTACACCAGCATTTTCAGCATTTTTTTCATTTTGATAATTCATTTTATGAACTGTGATTGGTTCCATGTCTCCAAACACAAACCAATTATCTTTAAAGTTTTTAAATTGCTTAAATTTATTGTATAATTCAATTAGATCATTTTTTAAGTCATTAGATAATGGTAATGTTCTAATTGATTTTTTTGTTTTGGGTGGAGCTATTTTCCACCTTTTTGGTTGTGTTGCATCAGCTACTACAATTTGCTTCTTAACATATAATCGATTGTTATTTAAGTCTATACAATCCCATGTAAGACCTCTTGCTTCACCTCTGCGAAGTCCACAATAGTATAGAGTTTTAAATAAGCATCTCATTTGCAAGTCCGTTATTACTGCTACAAACTTATAAAATTCTTCTGGTGTATAGAATCTCATTTCTTTTTCAAGTTCATTTGGATCATTGAATGGTTCTAATTTTGTATAAAATTTTCTTAAATTAAATTCATAATTTCTTTCAACGAAATTTATAACCATTTTAATAAACTTTTGAATATCTCTTTTATAAGTACTTCTAATATCAAGTTTATTAATTTCATTTCTCCATCTTTGATAATCCTCACCATTTAAATTAACAAGTTCTACATTATCAAGTATTCCCATATATCTCATTCTGTCTCTATATGTCTTTAGAGTAGTAGTACGAACCTTATCAGCTTTGTATTCATAAAATTTTAAATAGGCTTCTCTAAAAGTCATATGAGGATTAACACTACTAGTTAGATATTTATCACGATATGCTAATTCCTCACGTTCAGCTTCTTCCTTTGTTAAAAATGCTTTAGAAGTATACTGCTTTAGAGTACCATCTATTTGTCTTTCATAAAGATAGAAAATCCAACTCCTTCCATCTTTAGTCCATTTATTTTTCTTTAATTGTCTTACAGGCATTAATTCATTCCTCCTTTGTTACCTGTAAAATAACCAAGTGTCGTTGTTATTTTACCATAATTTTTGTTTATTTTATAATTCGTAATCATTAGATTTTTCTTTATGTTGTTTTGGTTCATGCTTTTTATTGACTTCATGAACTCTAGCTTCCATAATGTCATGAGGGACATTATCTTTATTAATGTTTTTAAAACCAAGTAGATGAGCTACTGCAAGATAGGCTTCATTGATTTTATTCCATGCATATGTTGTTAATCGACTTATTTTTTCTTCTAATCCTTTTATTGTTTCTCTAAGTCCTTCAATAATACTTTTTTGTTCTTCAATGATTCCATCTTTTTCTTTTATTAATCTTTCTTGATTAGCAATTACTTTTTCTTTATCAGAATAAGTTTTACCAGTTTTAAATTGTTTTATTTCATTTTCAAGTTTCTCAATCTTAATCTCATGCTTTTTTAGAACATTTTTAGAGGCAATATTTTCTTTTTTAATCTCTTTACTATAATCTATAATCTTTTCTACATCTTTGTCTTTATACCTCTTAAAAATGTCTTTAGAAGGATTTAAAAGTTCATCTTCATTAATATTTTTAAGTTCATCTCTTGTTTTTAATTCAACTTCATTTATTTTTTTATTAGATTCAATTTCTTGTTCTAACTTTTTATATTTGTATTGTAATTCTTTTAAATTTTGCTCAGCTTTATCTTGGTGATGTTTGTTTGCTCCAATTTCACCACGATCTAGATTAAATCCTTTAGAGTTAATATATTCGTTATATTCATCTTGTAATTTAGCATAAGATGATTTACCACCTAATTGTTTCCAAAATTCATCAGAATTTAGAAAATTCCCATATTCAATTTCATATACAGCTTTACCATTTTCATCTCTTTTTTGAATAGGTACATTTTTAATCGTATTGTCTTTAGTGTATATTTGCTTTGTAATTCTTTTACCTTTTTCATCAGTTTCAAATACTTTTCTTTTAACTTTATCGACAACTGGTATAAAGTAGAAGTGCATATGTGGAGTATCTTCATCAAAATGTACTCCAGCATAAACTACATTTTCTTTTCCAACTTTATTAGCTAAAAAATTAAAACTTTCATCGAAGTATTCTAAAACTTTTTCTGGAATATCTTCATTAGATTTAATATTAGGACAAAATACAGGTTCACCTTCATGTTTTCCTTCTATATAAACTCTTCCTGTATCTTTCATAGGTAATCCTAATTTTCTAAAAAAGTCAGGACCAGAAGTTACAATGCAACCATTTAAAATGTTTGTATTATCACTTTTATTAAAATGAATATTATTCGTATATATTGTTTGATAGACTTTACTTGACAGAGTAGGATACCCATCTAACCCAACATATTCTTTATTAAATTGAGTTCTATCTTTATCGTAGTTTCCAGATCCTTTTCTTTGTTCTAATTCAACTCCAAGTCCACCAATATCTTTAGACTTAATCTTATTTTTAAAAGTGAGCACTTGATAATCTACATTCATTTAGTACTCCTTTCTTAAAATTGTCATATTTCTTTAATGTGTGACATATCTCACTAGGGCACAGCCCGTGAGTTTAAGGAGACCTTAAAAATCCCCTTTGTCTTGTTACAAAGCTAGGAGAGAATAAATAAATATTCCCTCCACTTGTGTAACAAGTGTTTTATCTAATTTATCAATTATCTAAAACATGAAAATGAAACACTATCGCCACTTTCATTTCTTCGAAACAAAACGTGCCACGTTAATCATTTTCTTCGGAAGAAGAATCAAGTTCTTCTTCATCGGATGGCTCCACATAACAACATTCATATAATCTTTCTTTAGCAGTTCTTTTTTGTGTTATGTGTAAGCCTTCTTTTTCTAATAGAGCCAGATTTGAATTTATTAATCTTCCCATACTTTTTGGTGTAAGTAATAACTTGGCATCTTTTACAATACTTGTTGCTGTAAATTCAAATCTTCCTTTTTCGGATGCATATTTTACGAAGTTAATTAGATTTATATTTTCAACTTCTTCATCTAATGATTCACATATAGAGAATAGTTGATTATCACTTTTTTTAAGTTCTAAATCTAATCCTTCAAAGTCTCTATTAGAAATAACCATTTTTATATGTTTCTTATTATTTTTATATTCTTTCAAAGTAATTATTCCATCTACTGAAGCATCGAATGCTGTACTACCTAATGTTAAATTTTGTTTATTTAAATGATGTGTTATTAATATAGTTAAGTTATATTTATCACATAGACTTCTTAACTTAGGCATTAGTAGTTGGGCTATATCTTGATAACTATTAATATCGTATGAAATTCCAAAATCCATGTCTTTTAACATATCTATTATTAAAAATTTTCCATTATATTCAGTAGCAAACTGATGAATTTCATATTCAATATCTAGTAGCTTAATACTTGCTTTTCCATCTCTGTCAATTATGAATAAAGAATCCTTTTTAGGCTTTAGATTAAGGGTATTCAAGCGTTCCTGTAATTGACCTAAATCGGATTCTGTGCTAATATAAAGTACAGGTGAAGCAATTACTTTGTGTCCTAAAAATGGTTTTCCATTTGTAATGGAGTCGGCAAGCTGAAGGGCTAACATCGACTTACCGACTTTAGGTTGAGATACGAGTAGATATACACCTTTTGACCTCATTATTCCGTTTATAATGATGTCTTTTTTTATGTTTGAATCTTTATCTTCAATTCTTTTCAACATATATCTACACCTTCAATCCTTTTGTTCTATCTTCTAAATATGATATGTCTATATTTAGATATTTAACTACTTCTTGCATTGGGACTGCATTATTTGGTACATAATAACCTTTACCTTCAAGGTTGTTTTTTATTGTACTTTTAATTGTTAATGCTGTATTTCTACCAACTCCTGCAAGTTTCATTAGATCTTTTAGACTACACCATTGTTTAGAAACTAGATTTAATGTTTCTTCTGCAGTCATAGAATCACTCCTTTCTTATCTTTCTAATTCTTTGTTTTCTTTGTTCCATTTATCATATGGAATAGCATTAGCATCTAGTGTATTTGTTTCTGGATTATATCTTATATACTTACATATTTTTAATTCTAATATGATGTCCTCAATATCTTCTTTTGAGTCAGAGCAGTAGTTCTGAACATCATATCCAGTAGTGATATTATTTGTTAATACCATTGTTAGAAATCCTTTAGCTCTAAGTGATAGATTTTTATCTTTTAAATATTCATCTGCACTTTTATGAACTTTTACTAATGTTTTCATTTTTCAATCATTCCTTTCTTTAGAGTAGTGTGATATTTGAGTTTTTAGTTCCCTCTAAACTCGAGATTTTGTTATCTCGTAACTCTATCTTTCCTAAGGATAGTTATATTTTACTTGCCTAGAATTTTATAGGTTCGGCATATCGGCGACTTCCGCAACCACTATATTTTCAAAGAACACTTATCCTGTCCGATTACTAGGACATCTTAATAATAACATTGTCCGAGAACCTTGTCAATACCTTTTTGTCCGAAAATGTAGACAAATAAACTTTTTAGTGATAAAATGTATTTGAGAGAGGATAATAAGGGAGAAAGTGGTGATTTTATGAACTCTGAAAAACTACAAAATTTAATACTTGATGCTATTGAAAGAAAAAAAATATCTCAAAGAGAATTAGCAAAAATAACAGGTATAAGTAGAAGTACATTAAATGATATAGTTAATGGAAAAATAAAAAAGATCAAACTAGATGATCTTTATCAAATATCAATTCCTCTAGAATTGAATTTAGAGGATTTATTAAATGCCTGTGGATTTAATAATGTTATAAAAACTTTAAGTAGAGATAGATATGAAGGTATGTCTACTCGACAATTAAAGGAACTATTAGATGAATATCAAAAATCAGAGTATGATCTTTTAGATTGGGATGCCAAAAAAAGAAGAACTACTTCTTCAGCTAGAGATAAATTATTTGCAATTACTAATAAAATTGAAATGTCAAAACGCAGTGATATGAAATATACAAAGGATGATATTGCAAAAGACGTGAAAGAAGCTTTTGATGAATTAGAATCAGTTCAAGTTAAATATGATTATTCTAAATTACCTAAAAAGCCATAGGAGGAATATATATGTTAAAAGGAAAGCCATTTGTAAAATGGGCAGGTGGAAAAAGACAAATTATTGATAAACTTCTAGAGTTGGTTCCTTATGAATTTGATACATATTATGAACCATTTATTGGTGGTGGTGCATTACTATTCGAATTATCTCCAGAAAAGGCGGTTATAAATGATTATAATGCAGAATTAATGAATGTATATGAATGTATTAAAGATGCTGATAAATACAAGAAAATGTGTTCAGAATTGAATCATCATGAGACAAATCATTCAGAAGAATATTATTATGAAATTCGTAATAAGGACAGAGATAAATCTAAGTTTAATAAAATGGCTGATTATAAAAGAGCAGCTAGAACTATCTATTTAAATAAAGCATGCTTTAATGGACTTTATAGAGTTAATAGTAAAAATGAATTTAATGTTCCATTTAATAGAAAAGAAAAAGTTAATACTTACGATAGAGAAAATTTAGGTATTATTCATTCGTATTTAAATTTTAATAATATTACATTATTAAATACTGATTTTGAAGATTCAGTAAAAGATGCAAAAAAAGGAGATTTTATATACTTTGATCCCCCTTACGATTCAGATACTGAAACATTTACTAGTTATACTGATGAAGGATTTGGAAAAGAAGAACAAAAAAAGATTCTTGTTTCTAATATAAAATCAAAGATATTAGAATTAAAAGAATTGCTAAATGAAAGACAATCTCATAGACAACATATTCCTAATGTTGGAAAACAAATGTTCAAACAACAAT